>Ga0181612_152250_pt1 | contig 17290 bp, 7 predicted proteins | sample HoacroProtozoa21_FD_119630 | JGI IMG/M metagenome (GOLD analysis project Ga0181612, IMG submission 119630) | Hoatzin crop microbial communities from Cojedes, Venezuel. Combined Assembly of Gp0051906, Gp0051904, Gp0051908
CATTGTTCATACAAAGTAGTCAGGCCTAAATCAAGGAATATCACTATGACCTAAGCATTTCTGCCCTATATCACTACAACCTAAGCATTACTATGACCTAAATATTTCTGCCCGATATCATCCCTGTGCTTGGACTCACTTATAATAAACCATTTTAATTAAAGCTCTCCACCTCAGTATTATGTCAACAGGAAACACGCAAAAAGTGATGCAAGCTGGGTAAAAATGCATTCGTTTCATTATATTACTGGAATTTGTGTTCTATGCGTCTGTGTTAAATCCATCTATCACATTCAACTTGTCAATCCAAATCTCTTATGCACTGAGGTTAGTCTTCTTTGTTGTGAAGAACAGAGTCTTCTGGTCCTACTTGGTATATTTATTTGTTCTCTATTCTGCACTGAAGTATTAAAAAAAAAAAGAGGTATTCAGAGAAAATGGTTCCGAGTTCTTTAAAGTATTTGTCCTCTGTCTATTTGAAATGTGCAATTTTATAACTGTACCTCCCAGTTGGCATAACTTTGCATCTACTTCACCCCAGATTCAGGCAACAAGTTTATTTTACTTGTGCTGAACAAAATTTTGAATACCAGGTACGTGACATGACTCCATTACTTTTTAAATGGTCTGTGAATCAGATGCTTCTATACACAATAAATGGGAAGAAAAATACTTTTCTGATGTTATGCTACCATGATGATCAGAAAGATTTTTTTTTCCTTCTATCATAAGCAAATATCTGTGGCAACTCTGTGTAAAGGTTTTTGTGTTCATATAATTAAATACCTTTGATGACCACATAAGAATCAATATACTATTTTCCAACCAAGGACAAGATGTAATTTCTAGTAGAAGATGCTTTTTTAATATTTGTGATATAGCACTTCTGCACTGCGATCATTGCCACAGTGTGTGTGAATACCAAAAGAATAATAGAAATTTGTGGGCTTGAATGACATAAGAGAAAAGCAGATGGTTTGTGACAGATTAGCAAGTATAGCAAAGACCTCTTAACCTGTTCAGAAAGAATAGTGACCATAATGTAGTTATATATAACCCACGAAAAATTGTTAGATTACAAAAAATGTTATTGGCCAGTGAGGTAGATGACATTAGCATACACAGCTGTACTCTCTGCATGAAGATGGCACCCCTTTGCAGCCCAGTTGTTAAGAGCAGATGTTCTGTTAAGCACATTTCAATTAATCGACTCTATCTTCCAGTGAGACTACGCAAGAAACTTTTTCTGGCTTAATTTTTAGTAGAAAGGAGCATACTTCTGCACTAATGAGTGCGAATCAGTGAATTAGTGCTTCTCTACCTAGGAAAGGATTCACTGTTAATAATCCATGGAGAATATCGAGATGTACTGAAGTAATGCAAGTCCATTCAAATAAATATATGCTTCCAAAAGAAAACAACTAGCGAAAGAAAAGATCTTGGGTAAGCATTTTTCCTTGACTAGGGAGAGATACAAATATTTTACTGAAGAAGAATACTTATTAAAAAGATATGCAAAAGTGTGCACAAGGCATTTGGATATTCTACAAAGATTATTAATGTGACTGAAAAAAAAGCTGATTTCTGGATTTCCTCAAAGTTTCATGAAAATTTGGAACCAGGTTGTAAACCAGATAAAAAGACAGATGAATAAATTCAAGACATACAAAGCATGATGGTACATGGATTGATAACGCACACTACCTACACTCTTTTTTATAGCTCTGGCACAGAAGAAAAGGTACACCTTAGGAAGAACATGTGTCTTTTTAGATGAAAGCGATGAAATTTAGCTTTGCACAAAACCATGAAGTCTTCTTGCAGAATCTCACTGAACTACTTTGGCCAGTGTTTTCAACAACATAGACTTTGAGGACTACAACGTAGCAAATTTACATTAAAAAAAAAATTAATCCTTTTTTCCCACCACCTCTCCATGATGGAAAAAAAGTCCACCAATTTCCTTGCTTTTTCAGCCCAAGTAGCAAAATCCGAGTTAACCCATCCATGAAGCAAAACAAATAAGAAAAAAATAAATATCACTTAATTTAAGTGAAAAGTTGCAATCAGAACCAATTCTTATATCAAACACTGCATACCAAATACTCACAGCAAATGTTTGGCCACAAATAATTTAATGCCTAAAGGTAGAAAAATAGTATAATAATACCCGGGAGTGGGGATTATTTAAATTTAATAAGGGGACATAACAAAGAAATAATCTGGACACACACTAGCTGAAGTCTGGAAATCCGTGCCAAACTTGTATGCATCTGATGTTGAAACACAAAGGATAAAATACAGTTACAGTTTTACTTTGCTTACTATCGGTGCCTATCTATTTGATACAGAAATACTGAAATATCCCTAGGAGGAACTTCTTGTATCTACAGGAGATCACAGACACACACAGTGACCTTTTAACATCTCCAGACTGATTTCCACACACAAAAGCTTTGAGTAGTTTTGAACATTTGAATGTTGAGTGTCTGCGAGCCAACACTCATCTCTTTTCAGGGTACTCCTTCAATGTGAACAAGTCCTTACTGGCCCAGGTAACACATCTGAACCCAAAATTATTCTCCTTGAAGGGCTCATTACAGTGAATTGCAGGCAATGGATTTCCAAGGTTGACAAGTACCACAGTTTCAGGTAAAGTCAGTGCAAGTTCTGGGTGTTCAACATAACTCAGAAAGAGACAAAAAAAATATCCCCTGATTTCAGTCACCTTGAATGGAAGGGATTGGTAGTTCGATCACTACACTTACCGAAGGAAACAGATTCATGACCTGCACCATCCCTGCTGGCTTCAATGTGGCATTATGAATTTTTCCCCTAGTGCATAGTTTTTGTCATATACCTAGTCTCTAGCAGTGATCAGTATAGAGCTGACAATAGTTTAAGGGCTTTAAGTAGAGGCTTAAAGGCTTCTGAAATGGTGAGTTTCAACTGAATCTGAATAGGATGTGTTTAAAAGAGTTTCACCTACAATAATCTTTTCATGCTGAAATGGTGAGAGCAAAAAAGAGATGATGAGACAAGACTGAAAGAAGCAGATGTTGAAAAGATGAACAGTCAATATTTAAGAATTCCTCCAGGATAAAGCAGCCAATGGAGGCAGCCTATAGCCATGCCGATGACAGCTTGGATCACAGCACTGTACCATGAGAAAATCAGCTGATCTTTATTCTTTGTGACATTCTTTAAGGCCCCTCTCTGACTTTATTTCTTATTTTGAACGAATTATTGAGATCACATTCAAAAGCTTATTTCTGACAAAGCTTCCACAGGTGTTTGTGCCTGGGCATACTCAGAGGCCCCTCTGGATACCCTTCTGCATATTAGCCAACAGAGTACTTTCCAAGATCTGGCTTTGTGTTACCAGTTGTCAGCACAGAGTGAATTCCTGAGGAAAAGATACTGGGAGAGAAATGTGCAGGCAGATGTTCAGAAAGCCAGAGTTTTTTCATGATCTGGTTTCTTCACATTGCCCAAACGTTGTAACGCAGACAGTCTGTTCACAACAGGCAAACAGAATATTGTCCTAATGCATGAAAACACTGTAGTCTACAAAGCTGTTAGATCCATCTCCCAGATGAGCAATGTCGTCACCTCATGCAGCAAAGCAAAAAGAAAGAAGCTTCTGAAACAAAGCAAAGAAACCTTTGGTATGGTAGCCAGACACAAGTTCTGCTTTGATACTATAAAGTATATATTGTGGTGGCACCACTGTAATCTTTGCAACTCTGACTGTAATCTTTGCTTTTATATTCTGCTTGGAACAACACAGCTTCTGTTTCAAACTGAGTTGCTTTCAGCTGCAATCAAACTATATTCTCAAACTTAATATGAGTAATACTACTGCTTCAGATTTTGCAGATATTCCCCTCATCACAAGAACAAGACTAATTTTTAATTGCCATCTGCAATACTGCACTGTTTTTTCACTTCAACATCTCCAAAAGCTGAATTTGTGACAGTTAAATTAGTGCAGTATTTCTTAACCTTCACCTGATTCCCTCATGCTTATTTTGGAAATGATATCGCTCAATTCTATCACTCATTTAATATGATGGAGTCTGCTCTTAGTCCTTTGGTATGTCATTTTGCCTAGGTTGGTAGCACTAAGATTGCACGGCCAACCTAATGGCAGAAAGAGTATTATACCATGTTACAGCATTACAGTCTAGTGAAACACATTCTGACATGCAACTCATCAAATGCTTACTTTAACAGGAGCCGGAGGTGCCCATCTGCAGTCACAGATATTTCCATGTGTTTAGGATATGCATATATCATGCATTGCAAAGAGTCCGGTGTCATTATCCCTCTACCACTTGGCATTACAAAGATTTTACATTTCCATGAATCATGACTGAGTACAATAGTTCTGGCATTGACAGAAAATGCTGCTATTGTAAGATATGCAAAATACAGCTTCCAGCAGAGTCCAACACAGCATGGTTCTCAAAAGCCTGGCCAGAAATACTCTTTCCAGTTACTCAACAGAACGTCGCTTTATTGGGCACTGTGGTTTGAGCACAACAACTGTACAAACCCAGACTTTAATAAGTTGGAAAGACAATACCGTTTGAAGATACTTCAAGAGATACATTTTCCTTTCTGTGTTGTTGGGGTAAACCCATTACCTCCACTGAGGTCACTGAGAGCATGCTGAATGATTCATGGAGTCTGAACATTCACGCATTGAGTTCTGCACAAACACCAAACAAGTAGAAAACACAGTCCGCATCTTACAAATAGATTATAGCCACAAAATAGATGCTGACAGTTGCATAAGTTTTCTCCAGTGTGTGACTACAGGCAGTCCTACAGAAATACCATCTTCATGGCTTTCAATGGTTTAGATAAATGCGAAGAAATATGGCCACAGCATTAGGGAAATATACCAATGACGCAGCCTAGTTTTGCTTCACTGACTTTAGTAAGTATCAATTTAAAAATCAGTTCCTAAGGAGACTCTTCTTTGTGTTTTGTAACATCAAGTTTCCTTAAATTACATCCCAGGTAATCACTGCCTTTCTCCAGAAAACACCTCTGAGCTATTCGTGTCATAAACTTGACGACATGTAGAAGACACTTCACCTCAGCAAAGAGGGATATGTCAGATAGCACTGTGTGTAGTTTATTGACTGAGAGAAGCAAATGAGAATCAAAGAGAAAAACTTTTGATACTAAATGAGTAAGAATCTAATCTGCTGCCCATTGAACTTAATGTTCTTTTCTACTGATTTCAAATGGACATTGGTTAACATACAGAAAACCTCCTTGATTGTTAAAAGCAGCAAAAACATCACATTTACATTTCACCAATGGCATACAACTACATTCCTTTTGAAAAGCCTGTGTGATTAAAAAAATATACGGAGTGGAAAAATACTTTCCAATTTTCCTGGCCATCAATCAGCAGCAATTATAGAAATAAATATTTTAAACAGCGATGTTGGTATCATGCTCTACCTGCCCATCCCTTTCACATTTTTATTTCATTGGTGGTATTAATTTAGAGTTGTATTTTCAGCTCCAGGTAACCTATTTATGTGTCTGCTCAAAATCAGGCAGTCCCCATTTTTCTTCAGTTTTTTACTGCATGCACCTTGAATGATCTGGATGATTGTATGTAGTTAATTTACATTTTTACCTTGTTACCTTCTTCCTCTTTTTAAAAATAGATTCTTTGTTACATTACATTACAATGGAATACAATATGCTGATAAACCATTTCCAGTTCCTAGCCATTCAGCTATATAGAAATATTTTTGTCATCTTTAATATCATTGATGTTGCAATTCAGTTTCTAAGAAGCTTAAGAACGTATAAAGATACTCTACTCTTGCAGCATAGCATATAGGGAATACGTCTTCAATATATCAACTATGAAGTCACATAAGTTTCCTACAAAATTTTTCATGTATCCCAGAACGACAAACTCCTTTCCTATCAGGACACAACATACTAACCCCTCAGATAATACTCCTCTTTTGAAGCAGAAATACCTCTTTTACGTTTGACTTCTTTCAGGTTTACATGCCCCTTGGAGGTAAGCTAGCAAATTACACAGGAAAATTTATGTGATAAGTCAGTCATTTCTTATGCAAATATTATGTTCTGCTTCAGGGTGTATCCTTAAGCTGCATTAGATATTTACTTCAGTTTTTGAAAGTATTCCTTCTGCTAGAGCAAAATGGTACATCTCGTAGAAAGGAAATTATACTGAAAATTGTGATGAAATCTGTAGACTTTTTAAGAGGCATTATTGCTAGAATTGAGAAAAAATAAGATTCTACTGCGTAGCAATCTTCTACCCATTTCCAATTCCTATTGGGTCACTAAAAATCACAGCGATGAAAGAAACCAAGGAAGTTGGTTTCCAACTTCCAAGGAAGTTAATTTCCAAACCAAGCTCCTCAGATTATATTAGGTCTTCTGCCTGTTGGCGATATATGTGTTTAACCTTTTCTGACTCTATTCACGTTTACCTTCCCACCAACAGCCTCTGATCTTCATGATGTAAAGCAATATGAATTAATTCACTATCTCATCATATTTCTTACTGTAACTTGTATATGTTGTCCAATTAGCAATTGACTCATTTTCTTGACTACACATTTAACACAAATATTCAAAATGATGTGATTTTTTTACTTTGCTAACTGTATTCATAATTAATGCTGAGATCTCAGTATTAGCTCTCCTGAAATTGCAATGACCTGATTTTGAGTTCCTAAAGTTAAACGTTATGTGCCGATTTCAGATACACAGCCTTACCATTCTGGTTCACATCAAAGCATTAAAAAGGTCTCAAGGACACTATTCTGAAGCATGCAAAAGAAAGCCCTAGCTATACAGGCTTCCTTCCTGGAAAATAACACCTTTGAATTAGGTGGGAGATACACAAGAAACTTTTTTAGATGTTAGAGATTCATTATGCAACTGCTCAGATGTAGCCATTACCGTAACTGAAAATTCCAGCAGTTTTTGGCTTCAAGGCAAAAATTCAAGGTTACTTTAACATAGCTTTCTCTGTATTTGATAATACCTATTTTCTGCTAAGGAAAAATTAGTTTAGCACTCCTGCCTCACACTGCAATTATTTTTTTCATCAGTTAGAGCAGCTGCCAATTTACCACACTTTGTGACCTGTATTAACTTGGTTTAGAAGCCAATCTAACAGTAATAAGCGTTTCTGAGCAGGAAGAGCCTCGGTATTTCACTATTCAGGGGATGGAGAGAGACGATAACATCAACAGTACTTATCAGATAACAAATGTAAACCCCGTTCTGACTCAGTTCTCAAACAGCTATGAATGGATTAGTTTCCCCATAACACTTTACCTGAAAACTCTGTAAAACAAATAATGCGTCATGTGCATGGGAAAAAAAAAATAGTTTCTATTATTCATCTGTGTTTTCATTATAGGCATTTCACATTTCAAGTACGTCACATTTGACAGTACCACTGCACATAAATATATGATAGTGATGAAGCCAATACAGTAGAATCTGAGGATAACACAAAAGCAAATAAGCTGTAACCTGCACATATAATCGCATTTACAAAAGATAACCACTACTAAAGAGAAGTCAAGAAAAGAGAAACATCTATTCAGAAACAAAAATCATCCCTCTTTCTGAGCAATATTGTTGACTATATTATCTATAACAGCAATTAGTTTTGACCTTCCAGAAAACACTTTTAGACACATTGCTAGATAGCAAGTTAGAATTTTTATTTTCCTTAAGTTTCATCAGTAAAATACTGTGAATTTCATAGTTAAAAGCAAACTATGAGTAGCCAGAAGATGTATTTCTATATCAGCAGTAGTAGTAATTATTAGACTTTTTAACTAAAAAAGTCACATCTCTTCCTTTGTGAAAGCTAGGCAACTCCTATTTCTTTGGGAATTGACTTTGGGGTGAATACCCCTGGGAACCAAGAACTCAATGTTTCTACAAGTGCAAAACACAGTTCTTTCATCTCACTCTGTAGCACAAATAAATAGGTCTCACATTTAAAAATAACAACAGAAAACCATACCGAAGGAAAATATTCCACTGTAGGTCTAAGGAGAGGATACGGAAGCAAATAACCTGTGACAGATTTGGTTACTGAATGTACTACTGGGAAATGCTCAGATCCTGAGGTAATAAACGCATTACAAAAATTCATATAGAACAGAGTAGTCTAATTCAGATGCAAAGTACTGTGCCCAAAGCATCAGATGTTCCCTGGGGGCATATAATACAATGGTGATGAAAATAACTGAATAAAAGAAGAAAAAACACCACAAGTCAGAACAGTTGGCACTTCACACTGGAAGAGATTAAAGTGAAGGAGGTAGAAATGAAAATGACTCTGGACAGCTATGAGGACTAAAGTTCAGTCTGAACCACAATATCCCATGGGAGATAAGGTATGCCATAAGGTATAGTAAGATATATGTGAAGCATCTCAAGGAGTCTAGTGACAAGGAAGAAATATCCTGTATTTTCTCAGGGTTATGAAAAAAGCACACAATTTTGCAGATTGTGAATAGAAACTCATTTTTTTCCGAGAAGGAGATTCCAGTTCTAGTTTGCTTCTATTCTTTAACTGGTCTGTACAGATAGAGAAGAATACACTTATCAAAGGTCAAAAATATAGAAGCTATGCTTTACAACATAGACAGTTTTTGATAGAAAAGGCCCTGACAATGGCAGGTGTGCTCAGATTCAAGGAGGGCCACCTCGTCAGTGAGGTGAGGTGACAAGGCCTGTCAGCATGGAGACACTTTGGTGTCTACAAGGCAGTTTGTTTGCATTGGTCACACCTGCTAAACTTCCTCCCTGACTGTACCTTCAAACAGGTGTAAAACCATAAGATAAAAAGAGCAGCTGAGGAAAAACATATCCTTTCACCAGAATGCTAATAAAGAGCCATCATTCCAGTCAAGCGATGTTTCTCTTGAGAAAATTATGGTACTAATACTGATCACATACACATGGAATGCAAACAGAAGTAGCATTGGTTACAATTGGTTCAGCTTTTGAGATAAAAAAGCTATATTAAAACACATGGGGACATTTTGATTGCTTTCCACTATGAAATATCTGCTTGTGTTTGTGTTTTCAGCTGTTCAAATATAGATGTTCACTCACATCTTTAAATGTGGAAAATACTATGGTTTAGGGGGAATAGATCATGATACATATTTTCAGATCAGTCTTACTACAGAAAGTCACTCATGTAGTGTTTTCATATTAGGGGTACGTGCCACTTCTGTAAAAGATCCAGATCTTTAATTAAAAGAGCGTTACAGAAATAAAATATCAGGAGTCATAAGTTAAAGTCACAATATAAATGTTGCAATTTCAAGTATCTCAAACTTATAATGAGCTCAGATCCAGGACTTCCACTCAGTTCTATTTATGGCTAAACTGAAGACCTTTTACATGATTCAGATCCCCACCGTCACTGCAGGCCAGGTGCCCAGGTCCAAGAGCTGCTTTGAGTGTATCGCAAATAAACACAGATAGAGAGTGTGGATTGGTTGAGAAGATGTGTCAAGAAAAGCAATTTATTTTATATACTGAAAATAAGAGATATATTTACAAATATATAAAATGGCTCAGGCTATTATTGACTGGTTACCTGGGGTAACCATTTTTACAGTACATTTGTATTTAGATTACATCTTTACAAAATGGTTCTTCTTTATGTATGACACATGCATGGAAGGGAGGATTCTATTCACTGAAAACTGGAGTTATTTGTGGCAACTCTAAGTGTTGCAGGTATCCCAGCAGAGATAATTCTTTTGTATTATTATTAAGAATGCATACATACATCAAGCTTCAGCTGCTTCTCTCAAGAGGGGTACTCGAATGCATGATAACACATTTTTCCTTAATAAAGAGTCTGTCCTTATCACACAAGAGCAAAACAGCAAGCAAAAATGCCAATGTTTCTGACTAAAAAGATAAATACATAGTGTTTTTCCTATTAATTTCATGTTCAGCTTTTCTACATGAAAATATTTTAGTGATCAATTACAATTTAATAGGTAGGATACCTATTAGAACTCTTCATTGTTATTACTCCAGTTCACTCTGTATGGCATTTCTAGTGTGCACCAATCAGTATTCTATGAAAGACTTTGCCTTACACAGCTACTGCATAAATACAGTATGTACAGAGTTACTCAAATTAATCCAGAGCAGAAAATTAATGTGCATCTCGTATCTTTGGTAAAACTGATCTGAAAATCAGTAGCATCTTCCCTAAAAGTAAGACACAGTTTCTTCTAGATAAGAGCATGAGGATGACAAAAGCTATTTTTATTTTAAGTAGCTTTCATAAACATAAAAGCTAAAGGTCTCAGTCTACAGATTCCTGGAGCTTGAAGAGCTCTGGTTTGGTAAAAACTATATTATGGAAAATATTACAGGCTCCTTGCTACAGAAGATACCACAGATGCAGAAAGCAGAAGATGTATTTTCACCTGAGCCAGCTCTGTGTGTATGCAGGAAAAGGCAAGGCCAGTCCTGGCCTTAGAGCAGCAACTAAAGTGACCTAAGCTATACTGCTACAGTGCCAGTAAAGATATTATCTTTCCATACTCTTTGACTTGACCTAAATATTGCCCATGGCTTCCTATTAGTAGGCTGTTTCTTCCATCTGAACAAGAACATTGTATCTCAAAACCTCTTATTGCAGAAGCATAGTATTTGCAATTTGGAAGTTCTCAGTTTATTTCATTGCCAAAATCAAATAAAATCTGATGTTTATGGAGAGTTTTTCATTCAGATAAATGCTTTCACTTGGTAGAAAGTAGGAGTCTGACGTAAGTGACCTGTATTATTCTTCATGCAGTGCCACACAAGTTCGACAATGCAACGGTAGCTGCATAAATTTGCATCTACCAAATTTCAGAGTGGATATTTTTGCTCTAAATGTGTTCCTATTTGTCAGTATAGTATCTGTAACTGTCTAAAAAAAATTTAGACTTGTAAGACAAAGCTGTACTCTTGTCAGGAACACACCTGCACACACCCAAAAAATAGCATTTACGAATAGCAGTTAATCTCGGTGTGGGAGGCGAATCACTTAATGTCAATATGTGCAAGAGTTCTGTAAAAACATATTCATATTTGTTAAAGCCCATATAATTCTCAATTTTCAAGCTGAAAGAAAAAGAAATAACTGAAGTAGCTTAAATACATTTTTATGGGACATTTCACAATCGTGTCTTTCATAAACGTAGCACAAGATTTTCATTTGTGGGTAAAAAGAAATGCATAGACATGATCAGGGATCACATAGAATTAGAAAGCAACAAAAAGGTGGTGGAGGTGTACAACAAAAAAATCCTTACACAAACAATTCAAAGTAAAAAAGAGGTTAATTCTCTGGAAAAAGTACTGCTAATTCAGAGATCTAGTACAGTAAATCCTCTGTATTAAAGGGTTTATTGCAATATTAATCACAAGACATTTACTGATGGTCCAATATTTATATTTTCTTTGCTCATAAATAGACTATATTTCTATTAAGAATTGACTGATGAACATAAACAGTGGTGTCAATAAAGGATGTTTCATTTCAGGTAAAGAACGCATTGTTAACTTCATGTATTTCCAAGAAATAATACCTGCAGTTACATTTGGATGCCTTTTCTTAAGTGTTTTATAAAAGAATCACCATTTATCTGATGCAAATTAAACTAATAGACACTATTGACTTTTACAGAATTGAAGATTATAAAGAATTGAAGCACTAGGGGAAAACCATACAGAACAAAGATACCTAGTGGCTTCCTTAGGGAAAGCCTATTATTTTTGAACATAAAAATTTTTCAGGTCTTTCAAGTCAGAGATACAAAGTGGTACAAGTCTTTCACACAGCTGGAATTTCAATATTAGACCATCAGAACTGCAGAGATAGTTTAATTACTGGTCTGAGTACAATCCTTTCTGGCTCGCACATAAAATTTTCACATCTCAGGATTCTTCCTAAAAGTGATAGACAGGTGTTAATGAGAATCCTTTATGTTATCATGTTAACTGATTTAGTCAAATAATTTAACGATGTCATACCATGCAGACAGTGAGCTATCTGGGCAGACACGTTTTACTGTTTTTCTGTATAGTGGTGAGCAAAATGAAACTTAAATTTTAACTAGCAAATGTTTGTATTCTTTATTGTTCAGTTAATAATTCTACACATATTTCAGGTTATTTACAACTACTTTATAGCCTAGTTAAGGGATTTTTTTTCCACAGGTTTCTTTTTGATGTCTAAGCTGGAACCAGTGGCAGCTATACAGGTTGCTAACAGTTTTGAAGCTACAACTAATTTCCTCGCTTTCTTAGTGTTTTAACAGGAAGAAATTGCAATTACACCTGACTATCCTCAGCATTATCTTCAAAGATAATCTGTCAGACATCGTTGTGATATCTTTTGGGAACAAAGCATAAAATACTTCACAACAGTGATGAAATGAACACTTCAAAGTGGGTGCTTAAGGTGCCCAGATAAAAGACAGAGTAATGTCTACTAATATTCAGAAACAAGTGGGTACACAGATGACTGCTGTTTCTTTCCTTCATGTGAATCTATTTTGTATGAATATTACTATTATTAGCAGTTCTCTGTATATAGTATAAATCATATATCCCTGCTTGCTAAAGCAGGGATATGCAACAATTACCCCTCCCTCCTATCTGATTTGGGCCTTAGTGCCAACACTCACAGCTTCAAGAAGCCACATTACTGGATGGCTCAGTCTTCATGTCTTATTCCTGTTTAGTTTGTCATCTAATATCACCAATGAAGTGGGAAGTATGATGATTTCACTTTTTGTAATTTGGAAGCAAGACCAGCAAAATCTAGCTTCAGATTGACAATTAATTTCTCTTAGAGCAGGCTATGCAATGCAATTATGCTGTATTTCAGCCATGGCACACTTAGCTGAAGCTCACACACATTGAACTATCCTAGCCTAAAACAATAAAGCATTCATATGCTGTTAAAAGTCTTTTTAGTTCTCTCTCTATATCTATCAAAAACTTGATATCACTGGATGCCAAACAGCGCAGGGTTAGGATTACTATTTACAAAGCTATTGGTGTCTGCTCTGCTGCACCATCACCATGTCTGAAATGATAATTTAAAAAAGTGAAAAAAGAAAGAAAAAAGTTTATTATATAAAAAAATGTGGGTTATAGAAAACTGGTTTCCTCAAGGAGAAAACACAGCCCTGAAGGTTACAGCTCTGAAGGTTGCTTTCTACTGCCTTTGCTTTTCAAATGTGATAAAGTCCTTTTACAAGCACCCCAGTCAGAGTTTACAACCTTCTCCCAGGGATTGTAAATCCACTGCTTTTCTCCTCTAAATTTTTAACGGATATCATTGTTTCCTCAAATTGCACACAAGGGGATTGAAAGAATTAAGATTATTCTCAAGTACATCAAATTCATTTTCAAGGGCCTTTATGACACAAAAAACTGCATCAAGGGATGTTTAATAGGCACAACAGATTCAGTCCTGAAAGGTGAGAGCGCACTGCATCAGTGGATAAGCAAAGTTAACCAAAATTTACAACGGAAATAAGCTGAAACAAAGATGTGTTGCTGAAGGAGTCACTGCTTAATGCAACATCAAGCCATACATTAATAGTAATATAACACAAAATAGTTACCTTTATTTAACCCTCTAAGTAAAACATTGACCTGAGCTGAATGTCTTTGAGAAGTAGCAGAACAGAGATGGTGTCTGTGAGGACAAGTTCGCTTGCTGATCCCTCTGTACAGACACTAGAATTGCAAAAAACATTCCATAAAGTACAGGGAACAGGCTGGGTTTTGAGGTAAGAGAACCCCTTCTAGAGAAAATCAAAAAGTGGGAAATCCTTGGGTCACCCGCACATTAGAAGATTAACCCTCATCACAAGAATCTATCAGAAGCTAGTTTTTTAAACAAATCCAGCTAGCTAACATGCTACTTAAAAACATCTTGACTTTCCACTACGATTTAAAGAGTAAGCTAGAGCCTTACATTCACATCTGCTTAATTGGGTCAGAAGCATATCCTATGACTGTATTTGAGTATTTCCCACTGTCAAATATTACATGAGAATACTCAGCTAGAAAGATTGGAGTGTGAGGCCTTCCATGCAGCATGGCCCTAGTTTTACATATAAAAATGTACATTAAGAGTAACTTTTTTTTCATTAGTAGTAAAATTTTCAGTAGAAAAAAAGTAAAGCATTTACTTGTTGCCCAGAGGAAGGCAGTAGTAAAGACAGGCTTCACTTTATCGTTACATTGAAAGCAAATACCAGGGAGATGTGCAAGAAAGCGGGAGTATTACGACGTATTTACTTAGGCAGCCTGTGTCAGCAGTTCCATGGTGTGGATGCTATGGTGTGTATAGAGAGAAGGAAAATTTGATGCTAATTTAATAAAAAATTATAAACAGCTCTGTCAGGTTGAGTGAAAAAAAAATGGGAAGCTTAACATCAGTACCCAGGAAATAACAAATAAGCTTCACTACTAGGCGAGTGAGAAAGGACCTGCAGCCTTTGATTCAATCCCCTACACTGCTGACAAATATTAAATGTAGTCTTTCCCTTAAATACATCAAATCCATCTTTATACAGCATACAGTGCTCAACTTCTCAGATCCTGGTGGCAAGATTGTTCCTCAGAACTTCAGATGTCATTTCTCATGGCTAGAAACAGTCTGCTCATTTCCAGCTCTGCTGTGCTCTGTGAGCATCAGCTCTTTATGGAGCCACCACTCCATGTTAGCTGCCAGTATTTCTGCAACCAGTGTTAGACAGCACAGCTCCTCTCCACTCTGGTCTGAAATCAGTTTTCCAGAATTATACAGAGTATTTCAGGTAAGAACATAACTAGGCTTTCAACACTGGTAGTTTCAGTTTGTTTCAGTTCCATCCACCTACTCAAAACATCATCTGACACACAATAAGGTCACAGTGGGTTTGTTCATGTTCTTGGCACACTTATGGCTCCCAGTCATCTGGGATGCATAAATGTACATTCAGATAATCCACTTGACATCAAATGATGAGAACCTCCAGTTTGTAGAACTGTTTGTTGTACAGTTGAAGAGCTTGTGATTAAACCTTGAATGTGCCTTAATACCTAGTGTTATTAAATTCCCTTTTCTTTCTATAATGTCACTAAACAAAATAATTTGTTTTTTCATGTGTGAAATCCTAACAAAGCCTTCCAGTTTGCTTTTTTATTTGCCCCTGGGCAATTTCATCACCATAATATTTTACTACTTCTTGCAACCACTCCAACACAGATCTGTAAGGAACTCCTCCAGTTTGGTAAGTCCCCCTCCATATACCTCATCATCTGCTTTCCAAGCAGCTCTTCAGTCACGTTATATTTTCCTCCTGCTCCTCTTTTAATTCCATATACCTGATTTCCCAGGTGATGGCATATCAAAAGCTTTACTGAAGTCCAGAAGTGTTTCTTTCAAGCTTTTGGTGCCAGAGTACATTTCAAGCCGGTAAAAAACTTTGCCACAGAGAGGCTACTTCTCAAAGAGAACACATTGAAGATATACTGGAAAGCACATACGTACAACTTTGATTTTGCTTTCCAAGGGAATTTAAATATATAAAAATGTTTCCTAGTTTTACATGCACATTATTTCATATTCTTCATTACTCACAATTAAAGATTAGACTGGGTGGAAATGGATTCTGTGCTACCTTTACACTACTGAAGTCTTGCATATGTATGTGTGCATGCAATAACAATGACAGATCAAGGGGAAAAAGCGGTTTGTTTTGCTTAAGAATCCTAGTGGAACGAGGCAAATAGTGTTATCATTCAGCTGCTTAACCCTAGTGCTTCTTCCTAGAACTTTTCACAGCTTCATTCCTGTCTGGCTTCCTGCTACTTATATCCGTCTTATATTTCTGCTGGCATATTTGTAAATATACAGAATATACATGTGGCAAACTGAAGTTAAATATGTTAAAACCTTAGTAAATATTATGTGTCATATTTCTGACTGAAGAAAGGAACAAAAATTTCTTAGAACAATTCTGTCTTCCTCCTGCTGGAGCATTTGTACAGTGACTAAATATATTTCCCTCTGTTTTTAATTCCCCTAGTAAGATTGACAACTTTATAAAATATGCATGTGTAAAAGCATTTTCTTTTACTATTCTGGAAAGCAAGATTAGTGATCCTTATACTCTCTATTTTTAATGATTCTAAAACAATAGTGATGGATGTCGTGTGTATTTAATATCTCAGAAAAAATCTGCCTTATATTTACAGATATCATATTGTAAAATGAGGTCTGACTATTCTGCCTTTCAAAAGAAATGATAAAGCATTTGGAAGTAGGAGGCTTTTTAAAGTTAACTAAACAACCTTTGTGTTCATGTTCGAAGCCATCAGCTTTCACTTCAGTGGTCAAATTGCATTACATATCTTTATTTCCTTTCAAACATATGGATCTATTTCTTTGTCCAAATCATCCAGAACTACTAGTTATAGAACTAGTGTATATATGCATCTATCTCTCTATACACATACACCCCCCGGGTATGAATCTCACACCAAGATGATGAAGAGTTCATTCTATACTACAAGCAAGAGTTAAGATGCCACATGACCTCTGAACAGTGGATACTGTCATGAGCTTCTGTGGAGTCTGACACAACACATCTGAAACACATTTCTGTTCTCATGGAAGTCCAGCAAATCTCTGTGTCTTTTATACAGAAGAACAATGATTTGCACTGATTAGATTTAAAGCCTGTCATTTGTTTAAAGAGTGACACTGTGTTGGTTATGACACAGTATTGCCTGATGCAAAGCAAACCTGGAAGCCATTTTGAAAGGATAGCAAAATCCAGAAGTGGAAATTCCAGAGAGCAGGAGCAGGACAAGCCGTGTATTAATACAAGCATTATATTTGCCCCACCTCAAAAATTTACTGCCTCTTTGTATCACAAAAAAGATCTTAGATTTTCCACCTTCTTTTCTCGGATTAACAGAAAACAAAATACTTAACTCAGTTACAGAGGAAACCAGTAAACTATGAACAAATGAATATGTCACACCATTAATATTCCTAAACCCAGGATAAAATCATAGAATCATAGGTTGGAAAAGACCTCTAAGATCATCAGGTCTAATCATCAACCCAACAGCACCATGCCTGCTAAGCCATGTCCTGAAGTGCCATATCTACACGTTTTTTGAACACCTCCAGGGATGGTTACTCCACAGCTTC
>Ga0181612_100757_pt1 | contig 17289 bp, 10 predicted proteins | sample HoacroProtozoa21_FD_119630 | JGI IMG/M metagenome (GOLD analysis project Ga0181612, IMG submission 119630) | Hoatzin crop microbial communities from Cojedes, Venezuel. Combined Assembly of Gp0051906, Gp0051904, Gp0051908
ATTCTGTGATTCTGTGATTCTGTGATTCTGTGAAGGCAGGGTATGTCTATGTGGCAGAACAGAGCACATCGTGGAAGGCCGAAACTAATGGACTTCAAGCTGAAAGTCCACGTGGTGCAGTGCTGCACTGTGCTGTAGGGACGTACCCAGCACACTGTCTTACAGTGTGTTTGCATCGAACCAGGACATGTTAGCTCAATCACAGCGCTGTGGTCACGCTGGGGTGATCTGCATGTGTACCAGCACCTCTGCCATGTCTCACTGTGCAGAGACATCCTCTGATGTCCAAAGCACTAGATGCTGTTGTGTAGACGGATGGTCTGCAGAAAGATGCACCACGTTGTTTCCCCACCAGTCATTCTCCAAGTCATAGATACAGGGTACTAGAAGACCAGAACACACCTATTAACATCACCAAGAGCATGCTACCTTTGGAAGTGGTCCCAGCAGGCTCACTGCTTCAATGCTTTGAAGGAAAACTCCTCTCAGTACACAAGAGTACAGGAAAGGAGAGAAGGCAGTATGGCAGCGTGTTGGAATGGGTATTCATTAGATCCTTCCTGAGTGAGCACATCCTTATGCGAACATATTCACCCACCACTGCTTAACATTGAAAAATGCATCCACAGGAATACATGATATTCAGAATAAAAAATACGCACAGCAACATCTTTGGGAATTAACCTGAAGTTCAAAACGAGTTGACTCCAAAAAACTCCAAAACCCTGCATAGGGAAGAAACCCATCTCACAGGCTTCCAACCCTGTTTGCTTCCCACCTACTCCAAGTCCCACCTACTGAACATGAAGCTGCAGGCATGGAAACATTCAGTTTGCAATCTGCAGGCAGTGCTGGTTCATTGAGCTCCTTTTTTTTTCTTCTTTTTCTTTTTCATGGTACATTCATGGGTTTGCTCTGTTTAGACAACATCATTTTTTCCTGCAGTGTGGGCTGACAATGCATGGTCTTTCATTTACTGCAGGAGGTGTCTTTGGCTGTAGCCCTAGCTCTGATCATGTCTTCTGGGTGCTGCTCTTGCACCCCATTGTACATACAGGCTCTGCTGCGTCACAGGGTTTAGAATCGAAACCCAGACTGGAGATTTACTCATGGGATTCACTTAGTTTAGCTTGGAAGCCTCTGTGTTGCAGCTCAGCCTTCAGGAAGCGGAAAGATCCATTTTGTCGTCAGAGCAGCGGTTGAAGTTCTCCAAAACATGCACCACGAGGCAGCTGGAGCCCCGGGCTGAGCTGCCTGTTCTGCGGCAGAAGGTGCTGAATTCTGCTTTGCAGCCCACGTCGCTGTTTTCAGTCTACTTTTGCCCTCGCGTGCAACGAAGGACACTGTCACACCCACAGAAGGGGTGTCACCTGCAGTTGTTTTCACATTTACTCTGTGCATGACTGGAACTGGTAACTGTGCTAACACCAGAACGTTACTGGGCAACGTTACTCAGGCACGCCAGTCAGAAGTGGAGAAGGTGTCTGCGTGCAATTAGGAGCACGTGTCAGGGTGGGGAAGAATGTGAGCTCGCATCCATTCGCCTGCCTCAGCAGAGCCACTGAAGCTCCAGATTGCCAAACCCTCAATGATGTGCAGAGGAATCCTAGACAACAACCCCCACCGTCTTTCCCTGTGGCAGCAGATGCTGCAAGAAGGTCTGAACTGCCAGAGATCTCCACGCTTTGGCAAACAGTCTGAAATCTCAAGGCTAACAGATGACTCCCCCCTCCCTGACATGTGGCTGGCTAATGCACAGCAAGCCCTGCTGTTTTACTGGCCTCACCAGGGTTCGTGTACCGTAGGTTCACCATAGTGACCAGCTGGTTGCAAGGAAAGAAGAGGGTGAGGCAAGGCTCTACTAGTGAAGTTGAAGACATGAGGTGATGGTGGATCCTGGGAGAAGCTGGGCCACATGGATGCGCAACCCAGGTTACAGCTTGTGAAGGAGCATTTTGATATTTGAGCAACTTTTTTTTTTTTCCCAGGAGTGACAGATCAAAAAGGCTGCGACATTTGAATGATTGCCTCTGAAAAGAGGGCAATGGGGGAATGACGAGGCTGAACCGGGCTCTGCTTCTGAAGCATTTATTCTGCAAAACACACCAGCAGATGCCAGCAAGGTTGTCACAAGCAAAAGGTGTGCACAGATTCTGGAGATATTCATGTGATAAAAGTGCAGCTGTGACACTGTCTAAATAAAGCAGAACTCTGTTTAACGGAACTTACAAGAAATACCAACAATTTATTTTAGGACACGTGGCACATAGTGAAAGAGGCTTGCTCTATAAGATTTAATGTTAGCCTGTTAGCTAAAGTTAGCAGTATACTGTTAAATAACCCACAAGAGGACAGTTATGGAGACGCCAGAGGCAGTCCTTTCTCAAAGGGGCAGAGCAAAAGGACAAAAAGCGATGGGTACAAGTGGCAGCCCAGAGACTGTGACCAGCCAGAAAGAAAAAAAATTCTTCCTGCGTGAGAGTGGTGCAGCACTGCAACAGGCACCCAGGGAGGCTGTGGGATCTCTGTCCATGGCGATTTCTAAAACCTGCCTGGACAAAGCCCTGAGCAACCTGATCTAGCTGTGGAATTAGCCCTGCTTTGAGCAGGTGTTGGACTAGAGGCCTCCAGAGGTCCCTTCCTCCCCAGATGATTCCATGATGCTGCGGTATGCAGACTGGCAATGCTGCTTGGCCCTGGAGACTTGACTCGTTGATCTGGGTGGAACTGCCATCGCCAGACACATGGGGAGGAAAGAGGGGACTTTCCATTGTCTTTATGAGCAGTGGGTCATTTTCCTACCAAGCATCTCCTGGTTCTACGATGGCCTTTTCCTGCAACAACCTGGACTTTTTCTTCTGGAAGTGCTATTGGCACTGGGAGATCAGTGGGTCAGACTTGGTGACTCACATCTGGATATTCATAAATAAAACTAGAATTTAAAATGAAAGCAAAGAAAATAATGAAAATATTTGCAGAACTGAAATTATTAAAATTTAAGAAAATAAACATAAAAAGAAAATTCTGTAGCAGTGCAATAACCATTTTAAAAGTAAGAAAAAATAATAATTTTCCAGTAGGATAGAAAGAATTCAAGAAAAATGCCTTGCAAAGGCTTCTACTCACCTATTCCTCATAGATATAAAAATTCACCTTCCTTTCCATTACCAGTCCTAACAGTGAGCACAGTGTGTAGACTTCAAATCCAAAAGGAGAACTGCTCACGGCTATTTTGTAAATTTGGTCTGGAAAATAACTGTGTGCATTCGTCATTTTCTTCAGGCAAGTGAGAGTCTGCTGGCTCACAAAGGATGTAAACACCTGGTCTGCTCTGCACGCTTACTGAGATTGCTCTTGTGTCTGAAAATGTGTTTTTCAGAGGAGAGGAGAGGAGAGATGTTCCTTTAAAACAGAAACACTGTTTTTTTTCCACTAGCTGAAAAAGAGCCATGCTTACACTGACTGTACATGATTACATCTTGATGGTTTTGAATCATTCAGGCAGGAGTGATGTGAGACAAGACTGCTTAGGTGCATATGCAGTGATGGAAAGAGAGACTGAGAGTTCAAGCAACTCGTTTAGCCTTCTAGTTCTCCTTCATGGACTAAAGTTAAAAAAAATAAAACCAAATAAGGAAAGTGGGTTTTGGTCTGGGGTTGTTTTTTTGTTGCCTTTTTTTTTTTTCCATTTCAGAGCCTAAAGATCCTGCTGTAGAGGATGGTGAGAAGTTCAGGAGGAAGCAATGGAAACTGATTCTATCAGAGGACAAACGCACATCAGGACCAGTCATACGGCTGCTATGTAGGTTGCCACGAAGCAAACCTTATCAGCGTCTGGTTAACAGTATCCACATCTGCATACTGATCACTTTGTGGCTGATGATAGAGCAACAATGATTTAGATATGTTGCATATAAATTGTACCTGAGTGGCACTTCTGAGTAATCTGTTCCATGACTGTCAAAGGTTCATTTTTTTCCCTAAACCTTTTTGTTTCTGCACTTAACACTGTTACCAACGGTGAAAGTAGGAAGGGAAAAGATCAGTAATCTGAGATCTCAAACCCCAAATTTTTCTTCGTTTTAACCTAGACTGTTGTGAGTCTCATTGACTGTAACACAAAGGGCAAGTAGTCTGTGTCGCTGAGCAGAAACAGTATTTTCAATTGACCGCTGTAGGTTTGTAGAGCCTGTCTGTGTCACAATCTAAAGGCATTTTCGAAGTGGGAATACAGGACAAAACCAGTAACATAGCTCTTAGGAGGAAATGCAAGATCTTTGCAAGCACAGGACTCTGTGTCTGTGTGTTCTGAAATGTGTTTTGAGGTTGTAGAAGGGCTTGAAGTTTCAGTTCAAATCTGTGGGGCTTTTGGTGTTGTTGCTGTTGGTTTTTTTTTTTTTTCCAAAATAGAAGACAAAACCACTGTCATCAAAATATCTGCAGCAAACACATAGGTCATGAGCAAGGAATTAAAGGCAACTCAGGCTTTATGCCTGTGGAGTTGCTGGGTCAAGCAGGGGATAGCTCAAGCAAGTTAGGAACAGAAGGTCTGGTGATTGCAGCTACGGTTAGAGTGAAGTATTGAAACACTCTTTTAAAAGGCATTGATCGTATTACTTTTTATTTTATTCTGACTTAAATTTAATGCATCATTGATATAATCTAAATTCAGTTGTTCAAACATCATAGCAGTTAGTGGATGGAGCAGGTTAGAATGTGAGTTACATTTTTTATAGCTTTAACTGTGGTTGCAGTTACATTAGCCCCGAAATGTCTTATACTGATATATATCTTGTTTATCTTCCTTTTAGGTGAATAGGCTTTGTAAGATCATGCACATGAGCGTAATACATCCACAACACAGATTGTACTGCTTTAGCTATTCTCATGAGAACCAGAAAAGCTTTTGCACCTGTGTAAGTCCATTTTTTGGTATTACTTAGAAACTGTGCTCTGCTTTAGCAAAAAAAATAATTTTTATGTTAATAAAAAGAATGCTTTTTTCAATCTCCATTTTCTCCTGCATTCTGAAGGGCAAAAGATCACACAAGAAGAGACAGAATGGTGGCTGAAAATAGGCTTTGAAGCTGTATTGAAAGAAGTAACTTCCTTCCTTTTATGTGTTTCTCAGCCTTCCTCAGAGCCATAGCACGGCATGTGTATTCTTCTGGAGGCAGGCAAAGCTAATACAGGATGCAACCCCCTGTATTAAACCAGCTCTTTCCGTAACTCAGAAGGACTTGCTCATCAATGGCAGGTGATATCACATATGTGGACGTGGCAATGCTACCCAAAGAAAGACCTCATGTTCCTGCTCGGACATCAGTTCCAGGTAAAACATCTAATCAGCTTTTGGATATATACTGTTTTCTCTCATGTGCTCTTTCTCCCTTTCATTTTTAAAATTGTTACTGGGTAATACTAGAAGAATGCTATAAAATGCTGAATGCAGAGGTTACGGGAAGGGTGAAAAGTTGCAAATGATGGAAGAGATCCTCATGAGATCCAAATCAGCAAAGCTACTCTTAAGTCAGTATTGCTAGAGTAGTGTCTCAGTTCTGGCCCATTGTTTTAAGTAACAGAATGAGAAACAAAAATTGTTCATTTTTGAATGATGAGCATAATGTTGGGTTTTTTTTCTGTGAACAACATGATAAAAAACCTGTTAGAATATGCTCCACCAAATTACTACCTAGTCCAAAAATCACATCAAGGCATTTTATGGTGTCTTCATGGAAAAGGAGTAGTAAATTAACCAGTAAATCAGAAAATCAGTGGCAGTCAAAAGTGCAGTCAGTGTCACTGAAGGAAGTACTGCATAACTCCTAAAACCTTCCTGCTCTTCCTCTTTAATTTTCCAGTAGTGATTTTCCCAGAAACACATTGTCAATCAGTGATCACTTCATGTATTTGTAACAAAAGTTAAAAGATTAAGTTAATATTCAGGGTAAGGAGATGATTTAAACTATATCTTTTTTAAGAAATAAAATTTCCACTACTTGGGAAAAGTGTAATTCATTCATGAAAGCATTTTGTCAAAATTCTGGATCATAGTTAATATGAATGACAACTTCTCATTATGAGCAAATAGGAAATACTTGTGGTCAGAGTAAGATGATATTTTTATGCTTTCAAGGTTCATTAGTAATTAATGTATTTAATTACTTCAGGAAATCACATTGTGTAATGAGCATTTTTATAAGATATTGTTCTACTTACAATGTAGATTAATAGCAAGGATGGCGCTCTGAATGCACGTACTTAAACAGTGGAAAAAATGTTTTTTTAATGTTTTTACAAAACCTTTGCACAAAAAATAAAAATGAGTTCACTTTATTATATATCTAACAGAAAATACTACCTTACACTCTATATTCGTGCATCCATTGATGTTATTTGTACTATTGTAATGTGTACAACACAAAGCACAGAGACTTCGCCTAGAATTATATCCCCTTTCTGAGGTGGTACAATTTATTTGCAAAGGGATCCAGGCATTAAATCTTGATTTGAAGACATTAAAAAGTGTCCCTGAACAATGCTGTCTAAAGGAAAAGCTTGAATTTGAATAGGCCATGTTTTAATTTCCAATGAAAGTTCTCATTAACATCTAGATAGTTCTTGTTAAACCTTTGTCTCACAGATTCTAGAACTCAGTGTTTTCTCACATGCAGTTACTGGCCACAGTAATCAGGTAATTTCTCAGGGTCCTTTTGCCATTATATCTTTCACTTTAATTAACTTTCCAGAGAACTATTTCTGTGGAACCTTTTCTGTTCATTCTCCAGTGTTTCCATCTCCTTTAACAAATATGGGCACCAGAGATGCACGCATTATTGCTACAAGTCTCAGCTATGCTGTCTCAATTATACAGAGACAAAAATCTCTTAAATAATCTTTCCTTCACTGTTCATAACTCCCAGTACCTCTTTCCCCCACCTTTATATCTGGTTATACTCAAACACATTTTGTTTGACTGGGCTTGAACTTACAGGGCTGTCATTATGGTTGTCTTTACTTACTGTTTTGTTAACCTTTCTGTTATTTTCAGATTTTATTAGCAACCATTTTTCTCCTCAATTTGACACCAATGGGAAAAGCACCAAATAGTATTAAGCAATATTGGACCTCATATTGGTATAGAACATGCTAGAAATATCTCCCTGATGACAATTATTTCTGTCTTCATCATTAACACATAGTAAGATGTGGCTTATTCCTGTTAAATAGACACGAACTCGAGCCATATTATGATACTTTAAAAATTCAAATGAACAATTTCAGTTGCTTGTGCCTTCTTGAAGTTTTAGTGCTTACACCGAAATTCACAAATACTCAACCAGTTGGTGAGTGTTCTTTTGTCACAAGAAATTCTTCAAAAAGAAAAGAGTCACTTTTACCATAGGAGGAATGGGAGAAAAAAATTTTTTTCCACAGAATTAGTTCTGTATTTTTTGAAAATTTGGTAGAATATTCAGGAAAAAATTCTGAAATGCGACGGGCATGTTGAGCAATGTGGATGAAACAAACTTAAGCTCAGTGTAAGTACAGCAATGATTAGTGTTAAGGTTCCCCACTGCATAGCTGACCCTCACTGAGATGCCCTGCATTTCTTTACAGCTAATGGAGAAGTGTCTGGGATCCTAGCATGGTGAGCTAGGAACTGCCCGAAGTAGCTAATAGGATAGAGCAATGACCCAAGGTGATGCTCAGTCAGCTGTTTCTGGGAGTTAGATCCTTCCCTGCAAGCTAGAAGGAGCACTCTCCTACATGGACTGGGCTTAAGGCTGCTGCAGACAGGACAGTTTCTGCATACCAAACTTATGGCATGTCCCACTCGTCACAGCCTACATGAAGAGGTTTCAATGCTTCCTCCAGTCTGGGGCAGGAATTCGAAGCTGATTATCAAAGTGAGGGTCTCAGCTCCAACGTGATGGGACTCCCTGTGGCAAGCATCACAAGCTCTCCCTTTGGCGCTGTCCTGACTTTGTGACACATTGAAATGTCCACTGGAGGATACTACATTCCTCTCTTTGCCAGCTTTTATGCTGGTCTTGCTCTTGGCCAGGAATGTCTGACTGTCGTGCAGAAAAAGAAGCGGATAGGCACAAGGGAAAGCACCGTCAAAACTCTCATCATGGAGGAGACAGAGATGGGTTTAATCACCCCTGCAAATCTGGCAGATGAATGCTTGGAGTGGCAGATTCCCAGCCTTTAGGTGAGACTTCAGATCACCAGGCTGTGGGAAAGTGGAATGTGCCCATCTTGTCCTGGCTGCATTTCATGCAAGTTTCAGACCATTACTCAAGTAGATACTAAAAACAGCCACGGGTGGAGGGCATAGCTAATTTGGCCTGCAAAAGTATAGCAGCTGTCAAGATTTTGTGCACATGAAAGATAAACATGCAGGGAGCTGAACTTCTGCCAAGGTTCTGTAGTAGTTGAGTAGGTGTTTTAAATATGTAAAATTTGGATTTGAGAGTGAAAGTCCCTGTAGAGATCCAAAGCCCAACTCTTTTCTTTTTTTTTTTTTAGCTTTTCTTTATCTGTGAGAATGGAATTTGGTTTGATCAAATTGTGCAGACTTTCTTGGAGTTCTCCCAAATACCGTTTTCATCTTAAAGTCTACTCCATGTGGTTTATGAAGATACAGAAAAAGATATAGAAATCCCTGTTGGCATAGTTGCAAATAATGTATAAGTTTGCAGCCTAAGGATAAGGAAAGCTCAGTCATTGAAAACAATTGGGATAAACTTGATCGACTGGACAAATTGTGTTAAATAATGTTTAACACAATGTAGCAATAAAAAATGACTGCAGCTGTAAGTTTGGGAGCCTACACCCAGAAAAGTGATTGAAATGGATTTGTTGTGATCCTGTTCCAACTGGAAAGCCAACACCAGGTCATTACACAGTCAGTTGGACTTCAGCTGTCAGCCAGGTGCTCTGAATTACAAGGAGGAGCTGGTTCTTGGATGCTCTAGCAGGGCATGTTGAAGAGGAGTTAGTAGGTGGTACTATCTGTGCATATGCTCTGGTGGGCTAGCAGGTGCTATTACAGTGCATGTGCTTCAAAACAGATGTTCGAAAGTAGAAAAGTGTTCCAAAAATACAAGCAGAGATAAATAAAGCCTGGAGATCCATTTTCTAATGAAAGACTCAGACAGTTTTCACTTCCTAGTTTACTCAAGAATAGTTTAAGAGCCACCTGATTATCGTTCATATATGACTACATGCAAGACCTTTCCTCTAGCAGAAAAACAAACCAAGAAGAGTTCAACTCCATCATCAGACCAGTCTGCAAGTAGTTGTAGGCTGCTATTGGTTCACCCGTAGCTTTGTGTTCCCCTCCTTAACCTCCTCAGCCCCTCCAGGTCCTGACCATCTTATTACCCACCCTCTGATGGATCCTCTCCAGCTTCTTGCACCCCCTCCCCAAATGGGTTGGCCCACATCTGGACACCATGTTCCAGATGTGGCCGCAGCAGCAGCAAGTGGAGCAGCACAGAAACTTTGCCTGCTCCGCAGGCCAGGGCTTTCCTAATGCAGCCCTGTGGGCGGCTTGCAGGAGCTGTGGTGATGAGGGGGCTCAACCTGGTATCCAGTCGATCACAAGAGCCCGACGGCTGTCAAGCCTGACGCTTTGGAGCAAACAACCTGCCAGAACCACTCTCTGTCTGCACATTCACGGGGTAGAATGTTCTGGTAGATAAAGATGTCTTTCTGCACTTGACAATTTGCATATAGATATGAAGTGAAATTTCAGTTTTAGTAAGTGGCAGAGATCTCCACCTAGTACACCGGGCTTGTTGTTGCTAAACTAGGTAAGGGTGTGTAAGCATCTGGCAAAATTAAGGTTACGTGGTATTTTAAAATCGCTGACTTCTGAAGACTTCACCTTCAAGTGATCATACGCTAATGTACACTGTAATAGAAGTATTCCTTTTTTTATTAATGTTCACTTTGCATAGATAATTTTTATCATACAGTCTGAGAGATATTCTTTAAAAGAGAGAAAATATTTAGTAATAGTAGCAGATTTTCTAAAGTACATATTTTAGAAGTGTCTCCATTTATAAGGCTAGTGCATTTAAAGTTTTAAGAGTCCCGACTGTTCTTCTTTAAAAAATATTTACTTACTAAGAAGAAAAACTTTTATAAGCATTTCTTTTTGAGAACAGTTACTTATCTGTATGGTTAAATATAATTTACAAATTTTCTGTAGTTCATTGAAATTATAGATTGTAATAAAGCAAACAGCAAAGTGTATTCGGTCATGTTCTCTAAAGCACAGAACATCTTGCCTGTATGAATACACCTTTGCCAATCAGGTCCTCAGAATTTTTCTTACTGTAAAACCTCCCCTCACTTCAGCAATCCTCATGTCAAATGCTACCTCATTTTAGCCTAATGAGACTCTGTTCTTCTGCCGAGCTTTTCCCTGATCAGCGCGATTTTATACAACACAAATTGCTTACTTCTTTTTAAAAGCCCCAGAGATCACAAACTAAGGCTGTAGGACAGAAGCTTCTTGATTCAGACTGGTAAAATCTCACCGCTTATGGAAAGATCAGTCCACCAAAGACCCAAGTATCTTCCGTAAAACTAGCCAGTAGCTCTACAAAGTACCCAGCTAAAGCAAAAATGAAAAGGTGTTCAGAAAGAATCCATGTGCACCTAACTTACACCATGCTATTTTAATGGCTGTTTTGTTTCGTTTTGGCAATGTGCGTGTGGAAAGGGATGTTTTCAACCATCAGGTCCGTCCCTCTGCTATTACAGGCACCATGTAACATCCTGGCACAAACATTCACAAGTCAGGAAAGCCTCACAAGTCAAGAATCACCTTGCTGCAGAAGCATTTTCCTGAGTGGCAGTTTTTCCCTTTGAGGTCTCCTCTGCTCCACGAAGCGGCCGTGGCTCTGATGCCCCTTAAACCCCTATGATACCTCCCGAGATGGCTCAGCAACAAACGGGATGTTTGCTATGGATAGTAACCAGTTCTTACCCATCCTTCAGTCTGTCTGTCTGCCTCCTGGTCCAGCCACACAGGACCCAAGTAGTTCAAGCAAAGATTATGGAGGAGGCTTCTAGTTGCTTCCTGACAGCAGCAGGAAATGATAAGTCATCATCTTGTATGTTGTTCCTTTCAAAAAAAAAAAAAAGAAAAAAAGCTGAACTAGCAGCTCTGGAAACACATGCCCCTTTTGATACAGACTAGGTCTTCTCTGTAACTCTTTATTGTTTCTCCACTTCATGGCTTGCTCAACCACAAATGTCAGCATTTCCCTACTCCTTACAGGAAACACCATCACATACGCTGAGCTGCGCGTGAAGCCGAAACCCAAAGGGAGCGACAGATCAGAGACTTCCGCTTCTGGTAGTGTGCCGTTTTGTTTGGTTATTGGTTACTAATTATAGATCTAGTCTTTCCTATTACCCAACAGTAAAACCTGTTATCAAGAGTCTTTATGTACAGTCTCTCAATAAAGAATGGATTTATCATTTCAGATGGTTTCTTGACTGGGTTCTCAGATTATACACTTTCCTTGTACAAATAATGTTGAAAGAGATTTTAAAAATAGTTTTTAAAAATGCATTTGTGCCCTACATTGAAAAGATAGCAATGGAAAGTACAATTTAGAAATGGTCCTGTTGCTGTCTCTGCAGGAACAGTCAGAGGGACACATCTGGCTTTGGAAGTGGCGTAATACCCAGCCCTCTGCTTGCAGCTTGGGCACTGGTGGTTGCTGCCCTCTCCGTACTGCAGGGCATGTGCCAGACAAGGGCAGGCCCACAGAACGCTGTGAGCTGAAAGGGCACGTTACAAAACACGTCTCCGGAAGCCGGAGAGCGGGGCAGCTGCTCACCTCAGGCAGGCGAGGTCAGGGAAACAGAAGTTACGAAAGTGCAACTCTGTGGCTTGTGGAAATGGCACCTTGACCCCAAATTTCCTCGGGTCCTGCCTCCTCCTGGGTGTTTCACTCTCACGAGCTGGTGAATGCCAAACGGCTGGAGAGATGCTCGGCCAGATGGTCAGATGCACTTTGCTGTGCTACCGTCTCCCTGCGGGGTTTTTTTGCCTTTCTGTGCATTCAGATAAGTCAGCTTTCAGCCACGACAGGCACGGAAACACAGGAGAGCGTGACCAGAGAGGAGGAACATACCACAGACCATCCCTGATACTTTTCCTGAATTGCTCTGAAGGGTCTTGCAGGGTGTGGATGGGTAGGTGGGAGGAGGCAATGCTTGAAAAAATTAAAGGAGAAAGAATTCTTAGTGGAATGACTGAAAACCACTTGCTCTATCTGACAAAATTATCTTTTGATTTCACTTTCGTGTACGCAAAATGGATGCAAATTTTCAAGACATAAAATGTCCCCGCATGCTTCAAACAGCAGACTGATTTTAGGTAGATGATTTCTCTGACGTTTCCACATAAGACACTGGTATACACAAAGGCGCTGTTAATTTTAATAGTGCAAAGACCTTAAGCGGCTCTTCCTCTTCCTCCTGTCTCCCTCCAGGCTGCCACCGCGGGTGCTCAGCCTGGTTCTACGTGGCGTTGGTCCTGGGAGTCCTCGTGCTCGTCCTGCTAGGCGTCGTAGCTGTACTAGCCAAGCAATGTGAGTAGATCCTACCACCCGCTTCGCCTCTTCGTTGCAGACATGATTAAATCGCACAAGCAGAGTGATGCCAAAAGAAAAATTCCCTTAATGTCACAGTAAAGGTCAAAAGTTACACACAAATAGAGGAAAATAAACGTAGCATTCCAAAGGGAACATTTTCTACCTGTCATTTAACATATATAGTGCAGATGTAGGGGAGTTACTGCAGTCTATGTTGCCACCAGTGATGCTGAAAGGCTGTAGAAGCAGATTTCAAATCATTATGGCAATCAAAACATTTGGCCTTGCTGACTTACAAGTTAAAAGTTGCATCCACGATGCTACTTTGAGAACATTTCACTTAATTACTTTGTGGGTTTGAACAAATAAAATAAAAATCAAGCTTCAGATGATTTCATTTAATCAGACTTCCCTGGTACTAGTAATGTCATAGCCCACAGCATGCTCCAGTTATCCAGTTATTCAGTTAAGCGCTGTTCTGGAGAAGGTATTCATGTCCTAAGAGAAAACAGTCTTGAAAAGCTTCAGAAAACACACATACCACCCAACCCGCCCTCAAATCTCACCAAAATATTGTGTATTCTTTATACATTCAACTATCAAAAATTACAAACTTATTTTCTTTTCCTGTACTGCCCATATTATTCAGCAGCTACCCCCTTTGCCAGACAGTTATACTCACTGGGTACGCTCATAACTGAGTGTGTATAACCCGCCACCATGACGTACACACCCCTCCCCACAAATACACACATTCACATTATAACACTGGATAGAAAGACTACCTTTCCATGACCCTGTTGTTAACCATAATCTCTGTTTTGTTATTGTTGCTCTAGTTTTGAAGGGCCCAGCAGGAAAATTGGATATTTTATCCCAGTATGGTCCAAATAACACTGGCAATAACATTTCTTCAGAGAAGGCTGTCTCGATGGTGCGCCTGAAATGGCTCATGGAGGAACTGTGTGATGATGGACAGGGTGAGGAAAGTTCATCCTTTCACAGCATTTCACTTCTGTTCTCTTTTTCCCATTTCTGTGGCACCCTGCAGTTTATGGGAACTCACCGGTACTACCCAGGGAGCATGGTGCTCCTGCAGAGAAGTGGCGACAGGATCTAAACTAACACTTTAATAACAATAGTTTTGCTCCTCTTTCAGTATAAACAGTTTCTGCTACTTTCTTAACATTTCTTTCTGCCAGGAGCTGCTGTCATAAATGCCATATGTCATAGATCCGATCCTCCCCTTGTCCTGGAGGACATTTTCCAGACAATAGTTGTCTGCAAAGAGTGGGAGGGAATTTGGCTTTGCTGTCCCTTTGTTCTCCACAAGCCAGGCACACAGGGAGGTAGAGAGCCCGATGCTGTGCGGTGGGCGTGCAGAAGTGCATAGCACCATGGCAAGGGAGTGGGAAGCAGAGGAGTGGCACTGGAGCCTTCAAACCTCTCTCCACACCCAGCAAACACATGCTTGGACACGGGGACAGGCCACTTTTGGACCACCAGCCAGGCACATGAACATAAAATGCTACAAGGCAACTGGAACAAGTCACTGTACGAGCTAACAGTTGCCTCTCTCCACCCACAGGAACAACATGCGAGCTGTGTCCTCCTGGGTGGCAACTACACAGGGGGAGATGTTACTACTTTTCCGAGGAGGCTGTAAGCTGGAATGACAGCCAGAGAAACTGTCTGGCCAGGAAATCCCAGCTTCTTGTCATTGAAGATGAAATGGAGATGGTAAGTCCTGCAGCAGACCTAAAATTGTGCTACAGGCATCTGCCTTAGCCAGACATTTCACCAAGTGAACATGGCCTAGATGTCAGGTGTATGTGCAGGCAAGCAAAAGCCCCATCATGTGCAGAGCATCTGAGTCTCCATGGTCAGGAGCTTGTTTTGAGAGTGTCAGCAGAGTAGAGCTGAAGAGGACAAGCCCAAGAGATGCAAGTGTAGAAGCCCGAGCAGTTTGCATTGGGAGAAGGAAACGTTGGTGACTTCCCACACACTTCCATTACTTGGAAATGGGAAGAGAGGTCTGATTCAACCACTAAATGGAAATTCAAACAGCCAAACCTCCTTCTCATTTTCCTTTGGGAAAATGAATACCAAGGTATCAACAAATGGCTCTTCTGAGAAACTCAGTTCCCTGAGGAGCAGGTCTTTCACCTTTAAGACCAGGCTTTGCAGCCTGGCTCGTGAGGGTAAGGAGCATCACTGAGGGGTTTTTTTTTCTTTTTTTTGACAGCTGACAGGAAGTTGATCAGGCTGAGTGCCAGCCTGAATCAAAACTCTGTGGCCGGTGACATGCATATGGGCTGTTGTAATGGGCTGCTTTGCTATGGCTGGATCCCTGCCCTTACTCTCCATGTGAGGGACTACATGAAAAGCTGGGCATGAGACAGGACAGTGACCTGAGCACAGCAGAAAAGCTCTGCTGTTGGGTAACATGCTTCTACTTGTTCCACAGGAATTTATAGACAATAAAGAGAAAGATACCAAATATATCTGGATTGGGTTGAGGATTCAAGACATGAAGAAACAGTGGAGTTCAGTTCAAGATCCCGGACTAGAAGAAAACAGGTGATGAATTGTGGGGAAGGGTGTCTTTGGCAATAGCAAAGGTGTAATACTCTGCATGGAAATACAGCTCTGAATCCAAGCTAATTTCCCAAAACACAGATCTCGTCCTGCAGCCTCAGGCACCTATTCAGAGTCTATTTCACAGCCAGCTCCAGGTTAACTGGGTCCTGCTGGACACCTTTGGAAACAGGTTTGTTTTCTGCCAGCAAGACCAACCACAGTCACAGTTCATGTATGTATTAATGCAGAGGGACATTAATACGCACATGTCCCACTGAAATCATGGTCAACAAACTCTCGCACTTTACAGACTGTGTTGACTGCCTCTGTTGAATGTGATGCCTGTCACGTAGCTTGGGTGCTGGGATCCCTGCAGCTGAAGGGTCCTTCCCCTCCCTCCTCTTACCATTACAGCTCAGCATCGTGACTGCACCTGGAGGTTTTCTCATCCTTCTTACACCAAGGTTCCTGAGCATCCATCTCTCAGCAGCCAGCAGTCTCTGCTGTGGGTGCCCATCTATGCATGTCTGTTGAGGAACTGTGCTTCAATGGGTTGCTGGATGGCCATCATCCAAAACCCTCACTCAGGATATTACCAATATTTTTATCCAGTACTGAATTTAAAGCTGACAACTCTTTGCATTCCTTTTGTTCTCTCAGCAGGATACCTATAAACAGAATGGAGACTGACAAGAGCTGTGCTGTTTACAGAAGAAAAAACATGATCCAAGCAGATAACTGCCAGACTTTAAAGAAGTATATCTGTAAGAAGAATGCGACTTTGTTGGTGCTCTGAGCCAAACTGTCAGACAACAGGCAGAGCTTTTTGTCAGAAGACCCATTTTATTGATAAAACAGCATGTGATGTAAATAATTTTATGAGACTTGCACAGGAATTTGCATTTCGCTGTTCTGTGCTCCCCAAGACTTTGTCCGATGCAAATGGGGCACTCAGAAGCTGCCAGGTGTCAGTGTGAAGGTCACGCACCAGGACTGCAAGTCAGCACGTGTGGTTTTGCGGGTGCTGAGCCTTCCCAAGGACAGACAGACGTTGGCAGCCGCTGCCTCTAGGAAGGGGCAGGGGAGCAGGGGCACGCGTGTGAGGGTGAGCACTGTGCGCACGCACTGCGTGATGTGCAGGGAGATGCCGTCTGCGGGGGCTGAAGAGTGTGTCGGAGCCCGCTGCTGTCGTACGTACCCATCAGGCAGCTGCTGCTGAGCTGAGGCACTTTTTATTTGGATTTCAGTATTTCAGTGTTTGCTGAGGTTCGTGGGGTTTTTTTCCTCACAGGCTAATTGGGACTCACAGAAGCTGAGGGCTGAGAAAAATGTATTTATTAGACAGTGTCTTATTCAGAGCTGACCTGCGCAGCTACTGGGTATACAGGTACCAGACCATACACACAGTGACTCAGAACACTTGTGGTTAATAAGCTGATGGCTCCCATGCTCCCATCTTCTTCTGATGCTGAACGTTGGGATCTGAAAGAAAGCTCTTACCTAGGGAAGAGGTATGGACCATCAGACAACACTGCAGTGCAAGGAAATGAAGATGGGAGCCTGCCTTTCCACCTCTATTTTGTGTCTTTACATTGTAAATTCTTTAACTTGGAACCATAGTTACTGCCTGGAAGGTATGATGAGCAGGTCCTGAAGCTAAAGGCTGGTGAAATGAATGTCAGTGGCTGCACTTAGTAAATACATTACTAGGGCATTCAAGTGTCATGGAAATGTGCTGTTGCTGGGTCTAGCATACAAAAATGCTAAGAGCAGTCTGGCTTAGTGCCTTTTCTAGATTCATATATTTGAAAAAAAAATGAACAAATGTCATGAGTTGATTCTTAAGAATTCAGACACGTCGTTTGTTGCAGGTTTTAATAGACCTTAGTCTAATAAAGGTAATAACTCCTCTAGATCAGTAGCTAGCATGTGTCTCTGAAATCAGAGTGACCAAATGCAAGGCAAATGTTTGCACTGTTTTTGAGATGTTTCCAGTGACTTGTGTTGCAACAGTGAGGAAATCAAGTAATGGGTAAACAGGGAAACTGAAAAAAAAACATAGGGGACAATGGAAGTGGAG
>Ga0181612_123676_pt1 | contig 17289 bp, 11 predicted proteins | sample HoacroProtozoa21_FD_119630 | JGI IMG/M metagenome (GOLD analysis project Ga0181612, IMG submission 119630) | Hoatzin crop microbial communities from Cojedes, Venezuel. Combined Assembly of Gp0051906, Gp0051904, Gp0051908
ACTTAATTATTTTGTCTAACGACTAAGTGATAGCTTGTGCCCATGTCCATTCACTACATTCCTTAATAAGAAAACAGGGATTAGTGTAACAGTTACATCGTTAGATCACTATGCATGCAGGAATACAAGTTACAGCACTGAAGACTACTAAAAACTAGAAAATATTAAGGCTTTTTTGTCATATCAAGACGGGGCACACAGTGTTCCTATCCCAAAAGCTGTCTTTATAGTTGCCCCTTACTGCCCATACGCATAGCAAACTGCACGAGTACAGCAGGTAAGTCAGCACACCAACACGTGCAAGAAGACGGCTAAGCCAAGGAGCCCGCCACGCTCGTAGTTATCCTTGAAGCCGTGCCAAAAGAGAGCGAGCCTGCAGTGATCAAAACAGAGGAACGCACTGCTAATATGTTTTCATATTTAGATTGGTGTATCAGCTAGCTATCTTTTTTTTTTTAAACAACTGACAAACCATCAAGTATGAAAATGTTACTTAATTTCACAGAGATTCCTATTCAGTTGTAACCAGAAAACTTGGCAAAAGCAGCCTGTTATATTTCAACTGACAAGTTTTACAGCCCTCAGAGAGGGAAAACATACAGCTACTTCAGTTTGCAAGACTTCTATTATCACAATTGCATATGGACAACAAATGTTCACATACAGTTTGTTAATGAATGAAAAGGAACAATTTAAATGCAAGAAAAATTTAATGAAAGTAGCATCATGCAGGAAAGCAGAAGCCTGAAGGTGAAATGAAAGGCCTGATTATGGTTGATCACGAAGAGAGTTAAAGAGCACTCATTTAATTACTCCGGAGAAAAAATTAGCGTAATTCAGTTCAAAAAGTTTTCTACTATCTGTATATGTGTTTCTGCACTCTTAAATATGAATTAAAATTAATAGTGCTACAATTACCCGTGCCAAATTTGTGCTTTTCATCATTAAGATTCTGAGGACAAACCATAACAACTACTAACCTTTAAAAAGCAGTGCTTATATGCTGATCGTACACAGTGAATGATGGATTTTCTGTTCCGTGAACGCTGATTAGGAGTGCTTACAAACTATTCCCTTCCTCTGAATTTATCACATTTTCCAGCTAATATCTATAAATCAGCCAGGACCAGATTCAAAATATTATAATCCCCATTTCTCAAAAAGAAACCAAATGAAGATTCTTGTTCCCTTCTTTTTCTCTCCAATCACAGAAGAAAAACGTACACACTGCAAAATAACCGCTTATATTATTTTTAATTTTGCAGTGCAGTTTTCAACTTTCATAACATTCTGTAAGGATTACTTTTGAAATGCAAATGTAAATGTTTTTGTCATGCTTAGCAAATAAGTTTCCATAATAATTTGAAACTACTCTTACATCTCCATCTGTTAAGACCACAAATGTATCTTCTTTTTAATTTTTCAAAGGTTATTGACTCCCCTGTCTTGTTCTTCCTCAAAAAATAGACAAATAACAATCAGCATTTCTAGTAATACAACAGTGATTTATGGCCTAAGACGGAAAACTTTTGGTGAAATTTTAGGTAGTAGACTCCCGTAGAGTTGCTAAATTACACATTTGCTAGAAACGTAGTACATTTTGGTTTTCTCCTGTTTTTTTTAGAATTATACTGAAAACTTCTCTTGTGGCCAGGTTGTGTGACTGCTCTTCTGACAATGTGCTATGGAGGTGGTACCTGACACGACAGCCTCTTTCTTCACGTGCACATGGGTGTAGGTTATGTGATTACGGATACCTAGAGGAAGTTACACCTGGACTAGGTGAGATTTAGGCCAGGATCCTGTGGTGTAAACACAGAGTTGTGCTGAGGGCAGGTTGCTTGACTCGCTACGGATGCGGGGCAAAGCCCCGCTGCCTGGTTGCCTCCGTAAGACTTTGCTGGCAGCTGCCTGCTTTGCAAAAGCAGCAGCTCAGCTGCATTTGCTGTCTGAATCCTCCTCTCCATTAACTTTGTCTTACGCTGTCATCTAGGAACTTTTTTGTGCCTGTCATCTGTCTTGGGACCATTCAGATCTCCGTGACAGAATTGGAGTGCTGTGACTCAAAGCCCCTGTTAAGACAGGCACACACTCAGATAGGCTGAATTTCTTTCAGGTTTCTATCTGACACTCTCGCCCTGTCCTTACACATTCATCTTCTATTCCACAGAAGGAGGGTGTGTGTGAAGAAGCATGGAGTACCTCAGGTAGTCTTTTGTATTTGTTTTTTTGTTTGTCTCTCAGTTCCTCGGTGAAAGACCTGAGCATGGATTATGATGACCTTGTTGTATAGATGTCAATAAACAATCTGAGCTGATTACAAATATTTTAGATGCTCTTATTAATGAGAAGTGATACAAGTTTGAAAGACATGCTAAATATATAACCATCTGTCAAGTCGCTTATATTTTTAGCTTACTGCTTATGAAATTTTCACATCTCCTACCTTTTGTTGATTTTGATATAAGCAAACTAAGTTGAGTTTGGGGAAACCCCAGGTTGAAGACCCCCTCCCCACTTCTTGCTGCTTGCCAACAGACTCTTTTTTTTGTTGGCAAGCAAGATCTCTCTCCCCAAATGTAGCATATGTATAAGTTGTCACTCAGAGTAATGTTTGCTATTTTCCAGGCTATGGAGTATGGAATTTGGTAGACCACCTTGAAATCACTCTCAAAACTGAACGGGAAAGTAAAAAGAAATTGCTAATGAGCTGTTGTCTTTTTCTCTAATAGAATGAATTTTTCAGGAACTCATTACTAGTTATGGAGAGAAAGACAAATAAATAAATATGACAATATGTCTTTATATCTTAACATCTGGTCCTTATCTGTCTTTCAGAGAAGTACTGCTAGCTGGCAGGATAATTTTCATAGTTAGAGAAGGGGATTAATTTTTAGGCAAGTGTCATCTTCCAAATACTTTTCCAAATAGGAATTTCTACTTGAGTTAAACTTTTCCTCCAATACTTGCTTACACACTGAGAACATATTACATACAAATGCAGCTGCTGGTATATGCTGCAGTTCTCAACTTCTATAGCTAATTTAATCAAGAATATTGATTTATGGCTTCCTTACTGATCAAATGACATTTGTTGCAATGTCAGGCTTTGTTCTGTGAACAGAGTCCTATTGATGGAACCCACTCGCTGGAAGACCTAAAGAGGGTTACCTGCAGCAGCTTGTTAGTAAACCAGCCCATTAATAGACTGCGATAAACTGTTGGATTTTCATATCGCAGCATTTTGTATAGGGAGCATAAGCATTTCAGAGCTGCTACTGGTGCTTTAACTTCTGCATGTAACTTTTTGTACTATATAATTTTGGAACTGCTTATTAATACCATAATGATGGTAAGAAGTGCACCTTACTCCCAGCCATTGGTCAAAACCAAATAGGACGGTGTCACGGTAATTTTGGTGCAGGTGGAAGCCTGTTGCAAATCGAATATTTTGAAACTCAGGTGCCAAAATTCAGGACGTGGAAATCTATGTTTAGATCCCTACATTTTTACAGATTTGTAAACACTGAATGCCAGAAACTCTTGTGCATAATAAGCATCTCTGACAGAATCCAGCCAATACTAAGATATTTCTATGGTTTTAATGTTCTAATGGAAACATTTTGTCTTCTCTATTCTTAGATTTCAATGGCTTATGTGTTACCTTACCTTTCTATAGCATCTGTTCCTTGAAAACTAGCATGAAGTGCTGGCTTTAAGTTTTATTCCTTCCTGTCCAAATCTGACACTATTTTGAGTATCACTGTCTCAGTCTTCCAGACTCAAAATTTCTGCAGTTTACTAACTCCCTAAATCCAGAACTCTCTAAATCCAGCTTCTCACCTTGGTGAATAGCAGTTAAGAGTTTTCTCTGAGAGCTGTCTTTTATTTGCCCTTTATTCTGACTGGAGTCACAAATGAGTATATGAATAATACTCTTTAAACAGTCTTCTGTTCCATTTTTAACATTACAGCTATTTTTCATCTCGCCTAAAATTTTTATGAACATATGGTGGTTTTCCTAATTTTGACTGTTTTCTTGTTTTAGTCCTACTGACAGTTCCAGTTATAGGCAAATATTATCTTCCCAGTGCCCTGATCATCTCATCGTTTCTTTGATAACACTATATTCTCCAGCTAGATTTGTTCTTTCTGTATGTTATTTGATGATGCTTTCTCTGTTTGTTTGGGTTTTTTTAATGTTTATGTCTCTGACCAGTCCTGTATTTTTTAAACTCTTTGTTCCATTCATACCTGCCCTTGTATCCATATTTCCTGTTCTGTGCAAGCTGGTACAATTGACAGGACAAAGACAAGTGCTAGAAAAACAGAAGATATTACATATGGTCTTTTCTCCTGTCTCCATCAAGAATTGGAAATCCCAGATAATCTTGCTAAATTGTCCTTTGGAAAGTAAGCTGAGACATAAAGTCTCAGACTGCAAGTCTTCCGGCAACCGGAATATGAATTACTTCCAAAATATGAATTACTGTCTTTGCCCACACACACTAGTCATGATCACAGCTATTCCCTAATTAGAAGTGAGAAGTTAATTTTCTGCTTTCCGTGTAAAATGCTTCTGTACTCGGCACCTGCCTACATACTTCACAGCTTTCTGTTTCTTCTGTTACCTTCCCCTTATTTTTCAAGGCTATTTTTAATATCTAAGGAGATTATTTTCTATTTCCATCCCTTCTGATTCAGCATGATTTTCCTGTTATGATGCAGTAGCTTTTCACATTACTTCCATGAACTTTCCCGAAGTCCCAAAATCTGCTGCAGTGTTACCAACTTGCAAAAACTCCAGCTGGACAATAACATTACCTGTAATCGCTGCCTCAGTCACATTTTGAAGAAAGAAACTTCTACTCTTCCATCACATACAAATAATCTTGAATACATGTATCCCTTCATATCCGAGCAACTAGTTTGCTCTTTGTAGTCTTTTTTTTTTTTCCTTCTCCTGATACAAATTCCTATTACACTTGTCTCCTTTAACCTTAGTGGAGTTTCTCTCCAAGGTTCTTCTTACTGCTTTCAAATTTTTCTTTGTTTATGATAAGCTTTGGATTTCTTCTACAGAGAATTTTCCTTTTTTAATGTATAATTTCCTGTCATTTGTCTTAGCTGTATCTTTAGATTTCATTGTTATGGTGGGATAATACTTAAATCTTCATATAAGAGCTGCTATACAGAATCATTTTCTTACATCTTTATATGCAATTTAGCATGGAAGGTTTCAAGTAAACATGCTAAATCCATTCTGTGATAAGAGATGAATTACCCTTTCAGCTAACCTGTGGATTGGGGTTAAAAAAAAAAAAGACAAATATTTCAGGATTCTTAGATATACCGCTTTAGCTAGCAAAATGGAACTAGGTTAAGAGAAACAGAAAGAACTGCCGCAATCACCCTGTTTTTGTCCTGTGTCTCACCTCAGCACAATGAGATCCCTTTGACCTACTGCCTTTCAAGTCGGCCAATACTCCCATCTCCCCAGTACCCATTAGCACCAAAGGCATTTTTCTTCCTCAGTAATAACTGCTCCACTCCTAGGACATAGCCCCAAGAGAACTGTGGAACACGGGGCACGAAGCCTTCATGTTGTAACATCCCAAGTGTTAGCTCGGCAGCAGGGAGCTCTAGGTAGGTACCACTATCATATCGCATGTGACTTCTTTTCATCTCTTCTGACTAAGCTCTGACTGTTTCCCAAATTCATTGAACTAATTACAGAAGAGCAGCTAACAGCCACACTGCTTTAATTTATCGATTATGAAAAGTGAGCTGGAGATGTCAGGAAATGCATTTGACATCCCAGCTTTGCAGAACAGGAACTCTGTGCTCCCTCTGTAGATATGGGGGGAAATACAATCATTAGTAAACCTAATTTATTTCATAAGCAGAGTTGGCAGTGTGATTCCTCTTCAAGATTTCCTGGCACTTTCCCTTTATGACATTCTGCTTTTAGTTGTCTACATCAGACAAACACGATTTGTTCAGGCTGAAATAACCCAAGCTGAGCACTTACTTCTACTAAGATTATTTTTCATCTTTCAGGTTGTATCCATGGTTTTTTTTATGCTATTGTAACTTTAAAACCGTTATAAATAAAAGCATATTCACATTAGGAAGACAGTGACTGAGACAGCAGAGACAGTATATGTTAAATGAATTCTAGCATGGAGCCACAGCAGCTCTGTGCTCTAGAAAACAGAGGATTGGGTGAAGAAGGCAAAGAGCGGGATGTGATCTTTGAAGCAGGAGGAATTCAAAGGTGGATGGGCTATAGATAGTGGAAAGGGAAGACAGACATTAGTTAGGTATTTCCAATTCTTATTTCTCAGAATACAACAGAGTATTATTAGAGTTCAAAGTACTGCACAGAAATTGTCTTCTGGGGCCAGCCTTCACAGCGGCCTAGGGAGATAAAGAAATTAACTAACAGATGTATTTTATTTTTTTCAAAACTGAGGAAGTATAAGGGAACCGAAACGTGATACTCCTCGCTTACAGGAAAGTAAACTAAAAAAATCCCTATTACTTCTACAAAAATTCAGTGGGTTCTATGGGGACAGTAATAAGGAGAACTCCAAATCTCTCCACTGGTATATGTGTCCTCTGGAGTGAGCATTTTTCCACAGAAGATTAATGTCTTACACAAGCAAAATAAGAAACAGGCCAAAAGTCATAACAATTTTATGGGCTTTGTGAAAACTGGCTACTCGTTAGTACAGCTTTTTAGGATAAAAAAGTTTCCATGCAAAGAGTCTGTCAAATTGCCTTTAACAGTTTTTTAAAGGATTAGAGAACAGAGGATTCCTGTTGGGAGATACTATATGGGTCATTCTGCTTCTGCATTTTGTGTTAGAAAATTCTTCAAGATTTTGAACAGCGCTTCAGCTGATCTGCAGTACAAGAACCTGAAATTAGCTAGTACAATGGAATCAATATTGAGCAATGTTTTCTCTCTGAAAGAAATTCAGTCTGACAGAGAGGAGTAAGAGCAGTGTAGAGAAACCAAGACTCTGGCTAAAAAGCTGGATACAGAAATTCCCTGTAAAGCAGTACAAATTAGTTGATGTCACCAGAGCAAGAAAAACCATAGTGACAGAATAAAATGTTATCCAGGTTTCAGAATACTTTATTATCACCACCTTAGGTCACTAAGCTTCACAAGCTATATCCATCAAGTCTGATAGCAGTATATATACTCACAGCTGAAGCCAGAAGGTGCAGTGCTTTAATGTACTAACGATTTACATTAAGACACCTGGGTTCAAAGTCAGTTTATGACAAGAACAAAATGGGTTTGTTGGTCTCAGCCTGCTCTCTAGTGGACAATTGCACATAAACCCAGTCCTGAGAAGAATCCCAAGAATGAGATTTGTTGGCCAAGACATATGGTGAAATTCGTTTTCTCTCAACAACATTATTAAAAATAAAATCAAACTGGGTATCTGTGCTTTCTGTGCTATTCTGAAACACTGTAAGATGAGACATTTCCATCAGCATCTCTTAAATACTGTATTCGGTATTCTTGTTACCGGGATTTGAAAGGATACAACAGAAGGCAAAACAGTACAATGGAAGGCAGCGAAGGCAATTAGGTGCTTCCATGTTAGGGGAAAATGAAGGTAAGATGACGTACTACCATAACTGACATACATAATGTTTATGACTAGGTAAAATATTTGTCTTACCCCTTTTTCCATAATACAAGACACTCAGAAACAAAAAAAATGACACAGATAATAATGATAAAAGGAAATATTGTCTTGATACCTAATTAACCTGTAAACCTATGTCTGAAAGACATCTTAGAGACAAGAGCTAAATAGGACTTAAAAAAAAGATTATGCTTTTATACGAATAATAAGAATAGCAAGAGTGACATTGGTATTAAAATGTATGAGGGATATAAACTCTCATGATTCAGGATACAATATAAACATAAATTGCCTAGAGCATGGGAAGAAACTGCACCCACATATGTTTTATTTCATTAGCGTCTCGCATACAATGGGTTCATTCCCTTCAGCAGGCAGGCAGTAGAATGATGGAGTCTCAGAGTTGTGTAGTCTGTGGTATTTCCTATGCTTCCAAGATAAATTCCTTAGTGACTCATTTGCAGAAGTCAGCTGCAAAAAATTGTCTGGAACTCTGACCCCCTTTCAGGTTATTCCCTTTTACATTGCGTAGCCTTTTATTAGTCAGGAGAATAATACTCACTGATATCCAAGCATTTACAATTACAGTCATATGCCAACTACGGAAGCAAAGTAAAAATTTTGTTGAGTTAAAGTCTGTTTTCAAAACTTTTCTTTAAATATAAAAAAATAACGTTAGTTATCATTAACTTACAGTTGACCAGTCCATATTATATATAGCTTATTAACATATATACACACTATATTAACACCCACAGTTTTTTACCGTCTTGTGCTTTGTCCTAGTCTAAGCTGGCCATTCCTTTATTTTTCATCATGGCGTCTACCTCACTTATCTGCAGGATGTTGGAACACTTCCACGTTTTACCAGCCTACATTTCAAGTTCAAGATACATGTAATATTCAACCCTTATCCAAATGAAGTTCACCTTATGGAGTGGCTCTGATTACTGTGTTTAGAATGCTGTATTTCCAGATTCTACATAATAATTAAAAAAGCAGCCTCTTTTTCATTCTCTTACTGTCAGAGCAGCCTCTCTGACATTATTCTAATTGCAAATTTAGAGAATCTTCATTTTTTATAAGAAAATAGTTACACGCTCAATTCTGCAAAGAAGTGTGACTCCGGATAGACTTTAAAGTGCAATTTATCAAACATTCATTTTGATTGCTCTCTCAGTTACTAATTACACTATTAGTTTATCAAAGCTCTTCTTTCTATGATGCTTTCGTAGTTACCAATTCTGACTATTTTATTTCCAATCTTCCGATAGTTGATGCTTTACTTAAAGGTTGGGCCAGTAAATGCTGGTGTGAAAATGTGAGTTATCACTTACAGACAAACATTTTTTCTAGACTTTGTAGATAAAGTGAATTTTAACTGCTTTTTAAAAGTGAACTAAGTGAATCTGAAAGCCTCTAAAATCACAAGGCAAATCAAGTCAAATCTTGATTTATTGGGGAAGGGAGATGACGCATAATTTCTGCTTATGTGAAGATGACAATATGCTTCCATGAGTAAATTCTTACTCCAAAATTATATATTTATGGAATAGCTTGACAAGTATAATGTCCTTGAAGATAAAAAAAAATAATTAGAAATGTTAAATAGGACCTAAATTTGTCAAGCATAATGCAGACGAATGAAACAGCTAAGACTCATATAGCTTCAAAAGAATTTGAATTATGCATTTAAATTTAGACTTGTGGCATGAACTAAGATAATTACCAGGAAAATAGCAGCATTTGCAGTCAATAACAGGCATTGGATTGAGTTTGTCAATTTTTCTGAGCTGACAAATGAAAGATGATGGCTGCTGAAATGAGCTGCAGATTATATATGAACTACTGTGGTCCGTAAAAGCCAATGCTTTTATTTGCAAAGCCTGAGTCTGTAAGAAATATTAATAAAGCTATTTATATTTAGCTAGTTGTTGTGCATCAGGTACCCAGTAAAGAAAGATTTCTCGAGGGAAGTAGTCTTCTGTTTCCACTTGGCATCAAACACAGCTTTCTAAAAATGTTTTTCTGCTCTATTCTCCTGATAATTCAACAGCGGTAGGACCAAGAAAACCCTGTCAGAAGTACCGACGGCTTGCACAGAATTCCTGTTGTACTCATGACCACCCGCTGGCAAATACTAATACACAGAACAAAAATAAGTAAGATAGCTATAGCTCCAAATGGATAGTGCTGGAAATCGGATATAGCAAGTGTACTGGTAAAGAAGAAATCCCACCCATTATAGTGGTGCCACACTGCTAGAGGACAAATAAATAAAAAAACAGTATTTATGCTATGCAAGAACTTAATCTTTATTTGTGATCTTACAAAAGAGCTTAAATTCCTTTACTTTCTGCAGAGCAGAGATCTGTGCATACTAAAGGAGGAACATACTGTAACCATGACTATATATTCCAGGGATATAAACCACTGAATGACAGCTCAGGATCAGCCAAAGCTGATCAAAGCCTCAGGAATCTTATCTCCCCAACTTCTGTGGGAGCCCACTGTGACAAGCTTATCTCTTTGACCCCAAATTTAGAATATGTCAGAATGGGTTAATCCTATATGTTTATTTTCACGTTTGACTATTTTTTTTAATTAAAGTGGTAGGCAGGACCCAAGCTTTCAATTTTCTCACTGGTTTCCATCATTTGGAAAGTGCCATGGCATGGAGAAAAGTTCTAACGTTCGGATTCCAGTTTTCAGCTGAAATCTTTTCAGCTTTTCCTCAGCTCTTCTTCAAAAGGTTTCTGAACTGGGTTGAAGAGAAACATGAGTAGTAAAGAACCTTTGAACAGAAGTCTGAAAAAGTACCATAGAAAGGAAGTGAGAAGAATCCCAGTCTGTTACTATTTTTACACCTCATTATTTTGAAAAGTCCTTGATTTTGAATGCCATCATTGAACTGGCTTAGCCATGATACAGATTTCCCAGGCCAGACAGTCAGTTCCCCTTCACCCACAGGTATAGCACACTTCAGACAAGCAGACTGTCACCCTGAGCCATGGACCTTCCTACAAGCCCGACTGGCGGCTGAGTTTCCCAAGGCATGCAAGGTCCCTCATGTGAGGTTGATGAGAGGAGAGCCCTACACTTCCCTTCCACACAGTCTTGTAATCATTCACTGCAGCCGACAGTGGTACGAGGGAGAGAAGCACAGGGCAGCTGTATGAATTAATTATGCACAGGAGCAAGGGAAAAAGCAAGGGCAGGTAAGAACCCACAGTGTCCTAGCACAGCACCTCCCCATGTCTCCCCACTTTTTAATTTCTTTGTCCTCTGCAGACCCAGCTCTGAGGAAGGGAACCCTGCCAGTAATCTCCTTCAACAATACCTACGCTAGATCATGGTCAAGGAGCAGCTAGGGGCTTACACCCAGGCACTTCTTCCCTGCAGTTTTGTTTTAATTCGAAAAAGAGTAAGAGAGTAAGAAGGAGGAAGTTCATTAAAAGGAAGTGAAGGGCAGCTCAGAGTCTCAACTCTGTACAGGCACCAAGGAACCTATTTAAGAATATTGTAGTAGAAATACATACTTTCTATTGAGAAAGCCTTCAGAAAGGGCAAAGGAAGCTGGTGTAACTAACCAGCAGGGTAAGTGAGGTTGTCGGAAGCAAAAAAACATCTTTGAAAATGCTGAAGTCATGTTCAAATGACACAAGAAGAAAGAGTTACCAACTCTGGCAGGTTAAATGTGAAAACATAATAAGGCAGATGAAAAAGCACCTGAAGAATAACTAACAAAGGAATCAAAACTAATAATCCTTTTCTCTACAAAACACATCAGGAGCAGGAATTTTGCCAGAATCTGTAAGGCCAGTTGGTTTTCAGGGCATAAAAGAGTACTCAGAGAAGACAAGGTCGTTGCAGAGAAGCGAAGTGAACTCTTCATGTTGGTGTTCACTATGGAAGGAACTGGGAAGATTCCAAAACCAGAACCCTTCTTGGCAGGACACCCATCTGAAGATCAGTCTGAAATTGAAATTACTGTAGAAGAGATTATGGAATAAATAGATAAAGCGAAAATCACTAGGACTGTATAGTATTCACTCCAAATTTCTAAGGGAACTCAAGGACGAAAGAGCTGAATTACTCACAGCAGGGTGTAACCTATTGCTTAAAATTGCCTTGCTTCTGGAAGGCAGCAGATGTGACATCAATTCTTTAAAAAGGTTCCAGAGAAAATCCAGGGAATGATAGGGATCTAAGTCTGATGCGTACTGTGCAAATTACTAGAAACCATAATAAGGAACAGAATTAGGGGACACCTGGATAGATTTGATTTACTTGGGAAGAGTTAGAATCCTGTTGAGGAAAGTACAGCTTTACAATTTTGATAAAAATTTTTCAAAGCAGCCAAAAAGGATATGGATAATATGGGGATGATGTCAACAGTCTACTTTGATTTCCAAAAGACCTGAGTTCAGGTTAGAATTAGGGTTTGCTAAACTGCAATGTCTACAGGGATGGTGAGCCTGAAGATAGAAAAAAAGACCCACTAAGTGCAAGGCAGGACTCTTGAGGTTTTAGGAGGACAACATTATGGGAGGTCATCCTAAGCGTGTTCAGCCTCGCCTGACATTAGCCTTGGGGCAAGACTGAGGAAAAGTAGTTGGAAAGAGTGTGGTTCATGTTCCCAGATGGAGCAAAAGGTCCAGAAAAGCAAAGACCTCTTACCAGTAAAACGAGACGCTATTCACTGTATTATTCTTTTCAGTGCAGTCAGATGTAGCTTGGTAAATATGATTTTGCCAGTCCTAGTAAAAGGCCAGAGACTCTGCAGCGACCTGACAGTGCAGGGTCTCAGGAGCTGTCTGGGCTTGTCTTGATTTAAGCTGACTTTAATTTGGGTTTTTTCAGTGTATGACAATCGTCTGGTGGTCAAGTGGGTATTCCCTAAGTGGGTTGAGCTTGGTCTGTGGATACTTTATATGGTAAAAGCCTAACTACCTGATTGTAACAGTGGCTCTTTATATTGAAAGAGGCTGTGGGAGGCTGTGGGGCAAATTTCAGACTTTAGCAATGAGAAGGATGAAGACTATAGTTAAGAAAACCCAAGCAGGCCCCAAAGCGGAGGGGAAAGAAACTCCTGCTGTGAACATCAAACTTTCCAGCAAAAGACACAGCAGGCCAGTAACGCATAATGCCTCTATTTCTGATGCAGTCTTTTTAAGGAAGATGGAAGCTGTTGACCTTAGGACCGAGTGGGACATGCAGAAGGTGAGCACAGGACCAGAAGAACTGAGCAGAAACAAAGTTTATATACAATGATTATAACCTTATTGTTATTATATTCTTTCTGTATTAATAGGGTAATTTGTACCATTAGATTTTTAAAACATTAATGGGAGTAACAGTACAGTCTTACCTCCTCCTTTAAGGCATGATCCCTTTAGCCCATAGCAGGATTTGAAGGTAATATGAATCCAGCCTCGGGTTAGGGCTAGTCCTAAGGGCTAGGGTTAAGGTTAGAGAAACCAGAAAGCTTACAGGGGGTGATGAGGCTGATGGTAGAAAAAGGACTCCAAGGAAATGCAGGGAGGGTGCCCAGGAGATTCCCAGGGAGAACATTATACAATGGGCCCTAAGCATGATACGAGGTTTCAGCCTAAGCCTAGCGTTAGCCTTTGACAAAGTTCAGAAAAGGGGGCTGAAAAGAGTGTGCTTCTTGATTCAATGTCTAGAAAAGCAGAAAAGACCTATCACAGGTAAATTCCAAGACACTATCTGCAATGTTACTCTTTTTGGTGCATTTAAACCTGATCTCTGGCTAGGTTATGATTAAGGTTTGCTTCAACACAATGCTGACAGGGATGGTGGGACTGACCAAGAACTGGAACTCCATGGGAGTGGAGGACAGGAGTTAGTGGAACTCCATGGGAGTGGAGGGCGGGCATTAAGAGGCTCCTCAGGCACATCCGGCTGAACATATCTCAACAACGAGAGCATAAAAGGGAAGCTCCTTGCATGGATAAATAATTGTTTGAAAGATAAAAAAGAAAGCATCAGAGTAAATGATCAGTTTTCCTAGTGGAGGAGGTCACAAGTGGAGATTCACAGTGGTCTGCCCGAGATATGCTCTTCAGCATATTCATAACTTACTTTGAAATGGGAGCCAATAATGAGATGACAGTGTGTGCTGCTGATAGCACAAAATCAAAGGTAAGAGAGGCAAAGGTTTGTTGTGAAGAACTGCTGAAGGCCCAGAGACTGGTAAAGTCCCTAAACATACAATACAGACTATGTCTCATCTTTGAAGGGAGTGAAAGAATATGCCGACGGATACCCACTGGTCCAAGATTATGTAGAGGGAGATGTCAACTCTGTCACTTCATTATTTTGGCCACACAGTTACAACTATATCTCAGTGTGGTTCAGGAGCCTTTGGGCTTGCATGCCCTAAGAGATCAATTGTCATGATGGACAATCACCAGGGGCCAGAAAACCTCAAGAAGCAATGGCAGGACACATCAGCCAGGGTGGTAAAAGCATTAAGTCACATGAATGGCTAGAGAACCAGTCCTCAGCTAGAGTCTGAGGCTGACTGCCAATTTGTGAAGTTGGCTGTAGTGGTCAAGTTAATGGGACCATGCTTTGCACATGGAACACAACTATGTTCTCTCTGCATGGAGAGTCACAAACTCAGGCTTTGTTCTTCGGATTTCATGCAGCCAAAAGAGAAGATGCTCACATTTTTCTTTGTGGTCATTATTTAAAATATGTATCCATTAACAAAGCACAAAATAAATGAAGTATGTAAAGAAAAAGAAAAAAAAGGTGTTGTTAACAAAAGCTTATGTTGCCTTTAACATGCCCACAAAATTTTCAGTGAACTCAGAAGAACAGCATAGGGCAAAAGTCTCAAATCAGACTTCTTTTCACTACGAATCCCTGTTGAATTCATAGGGGTTTCAGTGGCAGGGAATTTTAAAGGAATGCCAGTTCTAAATATATAACAGCCTAACAGGTTTTAACAGTAATTCTTCTTCCATCAAATTTAATGGGTACTTTTTAGATTTAATGTGTTTGTGACATTTTTGCAGACTCATATTTCCTTTGTTGTCTTCACATTGCTACAGAGTCGCACCCCAGGGTACTTTATGAAACTGTAACTGATGTAAAAACTTGATTGGCAGATTTTTGTGTATAAAATATATGTTTCGTGACATTTTAAAGTCCTGATGGAATCTACTTTGTTCTCTATTAGGCTGTAGTTCCTTCCTGTTATGTGAAAATGTATTTTTGCATTGGGTACAGTACCAAATGCATTGCTTTATGTACTGTCAGTATAATGTTAAATATTGCTTATGGCATTGCGACAGGTATCTAAAAATACAAGAGGGTCATTCCTATTTTGGTAAACTGCCCAGACCTTACATGCAAATAGAATTTTTAATATTTCAGTGTGAAGACTACCAAAATGGAAATCATGCATAACAGACTAGCTTAATTCCTTTGAGGAAATGACAATAAAAGCAGACAACAGTAAATAAGTATACATTATTCACTTGGATTCGAAGGAAGCTTTTAATCCAGTACCAAATACATTATTAATGGATAGGGTAAGAAGGTAAGGAAGTAATATCCAACTGGATAGGAAACTGGCTTGATTACAAAGTCAAGGAATGATCATAAATGAAAAAGGAAGATGACAAATGCAGCGCCACAGAGCTCACCATTAGATCCTCATCTTCATCATACTAATGAACTGGAAAACTGACAGAGCTTCAAGGTGTGCTCTTTGATGTGTCAAGAATAGAGGTAACAGACTGGCCATGAAAAGAAAGGAGGAAAATATAGTTCAAACTGATTGGGAAAAAAAGTGGATATGTATATGCCATAGAGATGAAAGTTTAAAATATATAAAAGTAAGCATAAGGAAGTTAAAAAAATAACAGAGATTATGCCCTAAATTATGGGCTGTACTGACCATGTCAAAGACCTGGTGGTGTTCAATACAAAGTTTAAAACATCAGATGATTACATAAATGATTGTATTAAATGATGTTCAAACCATTTGGCAAAAATGTAAAATACCGCATAAATACAATTAGCCGTTCAATATCTGGCAGCAGCTACGAAGAACAAAAATTACATGCAGAAGATGGAGAATGCTAAATCCAGACTCACGGTACATTGAATATTAGCTTGAATCTGTCCCAGGAAGACAAATTAACAGTTCTTTTCATCAGTTTACTTGTTTGGCTGTCTTTGTGCAGTGAACTGGTAATTATGGCAGCAGACACATTAGTGACTGACAGAATCGCGAAATGAATTTTTCTCTTATCTTCCAGTTGTTCTCAGAAAATCAGAAGGCGGTATACAGGTAGAGGACAGTACTTGTTGGAAGGCTGCTGTGATACTTCTGGGAATAAAGAGGGATTTAGCGCACTGTATTTCAAAAGTGCATATATTAAGCGCCAAGTGATGTTCTTCATTGCTATACTCTCTAACTAGTGCAGTGTATGCAAAATTCCTCGCTGCCGTACATACCCTTGGACTTGGAGTGCTGCAGTGTGAGTTCCCCCCTGCGCCCGAAGGTGCGTACTCAAGAGCAGCGACTGGAAGCAGTGCTACCAAATCCTCGATATATGCAAGTCACATGGAGGTTTAGTCTCCCACCTGCCTTTTCAGTTTCCAAGTGCAGCCTTTAGAAGAACCAGCTGGAAAAGATGAAGACAACAGCAAGCACAAGGTACAGTTCACCGCATCTGACGATACTCATTAGCATCAAGATGGCTCGTTCTTTTGACAGCAGCAGCCCACAAATAAACATTTGGCTGGAGCTGAAGCAAAGAAATAAGTGATGTTCCTCCAAGAGCTCACAGAGACACGAAGTCTCCTCTGACCGAAAATACAAAACCATAAGTGGCCAACTCGGTCCATAATGAAGGACTCTTTGTGGTTTCTTACATCTTTCTGTCTGGGACTAATGCTTGCTCTCAGGCAGCTGTCTTTGTTGAACTGCGCTAGATGATGATCTTGCTTTGTAACTTATACTTCAGTTACCTAGATTACAGCAAAACAGTATCAAACTGGCAACTCTCCAGAAGCTCCACCCTGTTACTCATCTTCTGAGAATCAGAGTCCATTCTGGACACACAAAACTCATTCTCCACTCTCCATATTGCTTTTTCACAGATTTGAAGTCTGAAGATCTGAGATCTCAGTATTCTGCAGCCTTGACCCAAGCTAACCGAAAGCTAGAGGATGAACAATGTGAGGTTATGGCTTGACAGGGTTGCTGCTTTGTCAGCCTCTATCAGGATAACATCTGCCTGTATGACAGACAAAATTCTGGGGGGACTGAGGGTAGGAGGAAGAAGAAAGTATAGAATCAATTCTTGCAGAAAGAGAAGACCCTCACACAGGGTTACTACCTTTTGTTTCATGTGCAAGACCAGCCAAACCATAAAACAGACCCCTCCTCAACAAAGCAAAAACAGAAGATGCCTGTATGTTTCCCTAGTATTCTTAGGGCAGAGGTTAAATGAGGGTAGTCAGCACACCTCATTACTGGAAGGAATTAAAATAGTAAGACAGTAAGCACAGCATAAGAAAATGAATAGAATAGAATAGAATAGAATAGAATAGAATAGAATAGAATAGAATAGAA
>Ga0181612_114044_pt1 | contig 17288 bp, 21 predicted proteins | sample HoacroProtozoa21_FD_119630 | JGI IMG/M metagenome (GOLD analysis project Ga0181612, IMG submission 119630) | Hoatzin crop microbial communities from Cojedes, Venezuel. Combined Assembly of Gp0051906, Gp0051904, Gp0051908
TCATTAATTGGTTGAGTTATAAATTAAGAGGGTGGTAGTATGGTTAGATTTTATAGTAATGGATCATCTCTTTGGAGAGAATTGAATATGAGATCGGACAAATCACCTAAAAAATCAGATAAAACAAAGATTAAGGAAGTTAATCAATAGGGATAAAAACCCCATATTGATGACTTCCTTTTTTTATGGTAGGGGAGGACAGTTATGAGACCATTAAGTAAAGATTATATGGAAAAATTTGATTATAATAGGACAAAAAAGAATGTAGAAAGTTTTATTGATTTATTTGTAGAATTATATTGTGAGAAAAGTAGAGAAATACCAAATAATTTATCTTCTAGATTATATGAGGTTAGAGTTGATAAAACTCCAACAAATATTTCACCACAAGAAATGCTATTAATAAGAAATGAAACTATGAATGAAAACTTTATGTTAGCATTTAACGCAATATTACATGTTACAGAAGAATTTTCTGTTGAAGAACAAATAGCATTTAAAGGAATATATTTTGATGGAATTTCTATGCTTGATGTAATAGAAAATATTCATAAATCTGAAAAGACAGTTAGAATGTTATTAAGAAGTGCTATTATTAAATTCGCATTAGCATTTAATATGGCAGTTAAAAAATAAATAAAGATAAATTCATTACTTAATGGACTTGTAATAACAAGTCTTTTTTATGTAAAAATATAAAGGAGGTTATAGATATGTTTTTACTGATTGTTGGAATTATTAGTTTTCTAATAATTCTTTTTTTATGGTGCTGTTTAAGAGTATCAAGTGAATGTTCTAGATGGGAGGAAGAAAATAATGAAGATATATAGAATAGTATATAAATATCATGGAACATCATTAAGTATAAAGGTAATAGCTAATGATGAATTTGAAGCTATAAAAAGAATTATAAATCTAATAGATAAAATGAATTTACCTTTAGATTCAAGAATAAGCATATATGTTAAAAAGATAGGAGAATTAGAAAATGAGTAAATATAATACAAGAATAAGGGTTGAATTAATAACTAAAAGTATGCAAGTGGGAAATAATGCAAATGATATTAGATTAATGACTAAAGGATTAGTTACTAAAGTAATTGAAGATTCAATTAACAATAATGAAGAATTTAAAGCATTATTCAATAACTCTAGAATGAAATGTAAAGTTTATATAGAAAAACAAGGTAAAAAAAGAAAAAAGCAAAGGAAGAAAGTTTTACCAAATAATATACTAGGAGAAAGGATAATAAACTTAAAATGAAAGATAAATTTGAATTAGATGAACTAGAAAAAGAAGAACTTAAAAATGTATATATGTATGCATTTTTTAAATATTTATATAATGATAAAAAAATAAGTTTGAACGAATATAAGAAAATAATTAAAAAATTAAAATGCAATTCAAAAATACTTAATGTTTAATTATAAAATTTTCTTAGAAAGGAGAGATTAGATGGGAAGAATGGTCGCAATATATGCTCGTGTTTCTACTGAACATGAAGCACAAATATCAGCATTAGAAAATCAGGTACAATATTATGACGAAATATTAAAAAGACATCCTGACTGGACTTTATATGATAGATATATTGACGAAGGAATAACTGGAACATCTATTAAAAAAAGACCTAATTTTTTGAGAATGATACGTGACGCAGAAAATGGTTGTTTTGATTTGATTATTACTCGTGAAGTTTCAAGATTTGCTCGTAACACAGTAGATACACTTCAACAAACTAGAGAATTAAAAAAAATTGGAGTTGAAGTATATTTTACAGAAGATAATATTTGGACTTTTAAGGATGATGATGGAGAATTAAAACTAACATTAATGGCAACTCTAGCTCAAAATGAATCTAAGAAAATATCTCAAAGAGTAAAAGCCGGCCAAAGAATAACATTCTTAAATGGAGTATTTTATGGTTCTGGTAATATATTAGGATATGATAGAGTTGGTAAAGATATGGTTATTAATCCAGAACAAGCAAAAGTAGTCAGATTAATGTATGATATGTATTTATCTGGTAAAGGTTTAAAGCAAATAAAAGATGAACTAGAAAGAAGAGGAATGACCACATCCACAGGATTAAAAATTTGGAATTGTTCTAATATATCTAGAATACTAAAAAATCCGTTTTATTCAGGAACTATAGTTTATAGGAAATCGTATATCCCAGATTTCTTAGAACAAAAACATAAAATAAATCATGGTGAAGTAGAGCAAATAATAGTTGAAGGAAGACATGAACCAATTGTAACTAAAGAGGAATATCAAAAAGTATTAGCGATTATGGGAGATCATAACAAACATAATACAAAAAAGAAACAGGGTGGAATACCTAAAACGGTATGGACTAAAAAATTACAATGTTCATGCAATTCATCTATGCAACAAAAAAGATACCATAAAAGAAAAGATGGAACTATTACTTATTGTTATCAATGCTATAATCAAATACATACAGGATCATATAATAATAGATTAAAGAAAGGATTAAGTGTTGATGGAATATGTCAAACTAATATAGTACAACAATGGAAATTAAAAGTATCGGCGTATTTTGTTTTTGATAAACTATGGTTAGAAAAAAGTGAAATAATTGAATCAATGAATAAAATAATAGAAGAATCAATAACTGTTGAAGATGAAGTACTTACACTTGATATAGAAACAAAAGAATGTAGTTCTAGAATTAAAAAAATAGAAAGTAAGTTAGAAAAACTATTAGATACATATTTATCTGGAATATTAAATAAGGATGATTATGTATTAAAAAAAGCTGAATTAGAAAAAGAAAAGGTAGATTTAGAAATAAAACTTACTAATTTAAGAAATAAAAATGTTTTAACTTCTAAAACAGTTAAAGAAAGGATAGATGATCTTAAAAAAATCATTAAAGAAAATCTTGATTATAAAAGAGGAACTCTTAATGATGAATTAATAGAAACATTTGTAGATAAAATTGTTGTTTACAATGATAAACTTGAATGGCATTTAAATTATTTAAATGATATTATAAAAAATAAAGAAGGAAAGGAGAGTAATGAATCTAACACACAAAAAATATTAATAGCTAAATATTGTATTACATTAGATGATATTATCGAATATACTAGATACGATAAAGAACTAAGAGGTGTAAAAGCATATAAACCATTTATAGTTGAAATATATATTTAGTTAATTAATCTCACATGATATAATTTATCTGGTGATAATTATGTCTGAATTTTTAAATAATTATTTAAATGAGTTAAAGAATATGTTTGAAAGAAAAATTACTAATAGAAAGGTTAATGGACTACTACAGTTAGCAACTTCACAAGCTGCTATCAAAGAAAAGGGGCTAAAATAAAACTAATAAAAGATTAAGTAACAAACAATCATACTTAATCTTTTTTTAGCAAAAATATATATTATTAAAGAATTACAATATAAAAATTCTGATGATACAATTATTAATTATTAATATAGATTTTTTACAAAAAAATAAAAAAATAAAGCCAAATAATCAAAAAAACATACAAAATTAAAAATTTAAATGTTATAATAAAATCACATATAAATTTAGAGAAGGATGATAAAATGGTAGAATTTAATGATTTAGATCATGGTTATGATCAATGTGTAGCATTATATAATTATTTAACACAAAATGGAGCTAATTTTGCTAGAGAAGTAGCAAACAATATAGACAACTTGACTGAACATTGGACAGGTACTGATGCAACATTACATATTAATAATTTAATAGATTTTTATAATAATATAGTAAAATTTATTAAGACTTCGGTTGAAGTAATGGCTGATACTACTGAAAAAGTTGTACAAGTACAGGAAACAAGAGAAAGCAATGGTGCTCAAGAAGCTTCAGTTGGCACAAACATGTCTAAAGAAATAGATTTAGCTGGTGATAAAGCTGATATACCTGGAACAGAAAAATATGCATGTGTTCCTGAAGCAAGACAAGACTATGAAAAATTAGTTTTAATAACTGAAAATTTTAAAGAATTTACAGATACTATATTTTCAGATTCCAATGAATTATTTGCTAATTGGATTGCTGGTAACGGAAGAGAAGGTGCAGTAAATCAATTTGAAGAATTTAGAACTGGATCATCAAAATATTACAATGTCTTAACTGAAGCTAAAGAAGCTTTAGGAACAGCCACTTCAAATCTAGAACAAATTATGGCAAATGCTTAGTTTACTTTAAATATGAAATAAGGCTGTTTTTATAGCCTTTTTTATATTTATAGGTAATAAAACTGGTAGGAAGTGATATATAAATGATAGAATTTAATGATTATATTCTTGCTTATAATCAAACTGAAGATATATATAAGTTAATTAAAAATAATGGGTATCAATTGATTGAAGATTTAGAAAGAATTATAGCAGATTTAAAAGATAAATGGACAGGAAGTGACGCACCACAACATATCAATAATTTGATTGAAGTTAGGAAAAAAATGAAATTATATTTTAATGATTCTATTTTTATGGTAAAGGAAGTATCAGATAGAGTTGTCGATATACAAGAGGCTGTTCAACAAATAACTGGAGCAATAACACCAGGTGAAAGACTTGAAGCCAAATTTGCTGAAAGCGTGAATTATGATGAAAAAGAAAACAGTAAATCTTATAAAGCTGAAAGTTTGAAAGATGATTATGCTTTGTTGTCTCAAATATGTGAAAATTTTATATCTTTTAAAATTGCTTATGTACAAGGATTTGAAGAATTTTTTAATAATTGGAAAAACGATCCTAAAAAAGAAAAAACAGAAGAAACATTTAATAATTTTATAGAAAATCTTGATAGTTATCAAGAAACTTTAAACCAAATTAGAAAAGCATTAGGAAAAGTAGCAACTAATATAGAAAATATATTATAAGGAGGATTAATAATAATGGAAGTAAAAGGAATTAAAGTTATAACTTATTTACCTATAGGATCAATAGTAAAAGTAAAAGGATCCGATAAAAAATTAATGATTACAGGTTTTTGTGTATGTAATGTTGGAAAAGATGGTAAGAAATATATTTATGATTATATTGCTTGTTTATGGCCGGAAGGAATTTTAAATACAAACCAAAATATTATGTTTAATCATAATGATATAGCTGAAGTTGTTGTAAAAGGTATAGAAAATGAGGAAGAAACAGCATATAAAACAAAACTAGATGAAGCTATTAAACAAATTTTAAATAATAATAAAGATTTTAATAGAGGTGTAACAGCACCTTATAAAGGAAATAATAATTCTATTAATGATGAAACCAATTTAAAATAATTTTTAAAAAATATAAATAGAAAGGAATAATCAATCTATAGATTTCATAAAGATTTCTTAATGATTTATTATATGTGAGCTATATGAAAATAGAAAACATTGGACAAGGAGATGCTCCATATTATCAAGCTACTGATTCTGGTGGTAGAGAAACAACCAGTCATTTAATGGCGATGCAAATGAGTGAAAAATTTCGTGATAGAAAAGATATATTAGAAATATATCAAAAAAGATATACAACATTAAAGAATACAATCGATTCAACAATACTAGGATTAACAAATACTGTAACCATAGCTAAAGGAGCAATTAATTATTTTGAAGACGGAGCTTATTATGATGGAATAGAAGACTATCCTAATCTTATTTCAGAAGGCTCTAATTTATTATCGGAATCTAAATCTTCACTTGAAGATTTATCTATAAAATTAACTACAATGCTAGATGAAATAGAAAATGACATAGATTATTGCAGTAAATTTATGAAAGAGTGGCAAGAAGCTGCTAATAGTTTAGTTAATCAATAAAGGTGGTATTTAAATGAATAATCAAACTTTTGAATTTAAATATGATGCAAGTCTATTTATTTATGCAAAAAATCTTATAATGAATGCTAATATTGAGGGCGCAACTGCTGCTTCTTTGATATCAGAAATTTCAAACCCTGAAGGTGAAAGTGATTTGACATGCTATACTACTGGATTTTCTGATGAACCAACTATTAATTTTGTCGATTGCTCTAACATATCAGATATTAAAAATGATGTATCAGAAGGTGCAAAAAAAATTGCTGAATTTGATGAAAAAATGGAAGTAATGGTTGAGGCTTTAAAAAAAGTTGATCCAGAATTAGGCTCAAAGATAGAAAAATATCTTGAAGATATGGAAAAACAAGCTATAGAAAGATATTTAGATTTAGGTTTATCTGGTTATATTTATGATTCTGTTACATTAACTAATTTAATAAAAAAATATATTGATGATGATTCTCTTGAACTTACAGAAGACCAAAAAATAATAATGGAAAAATATATTAATATAGCAGACTACGAAAATTTATCAGGTTTTGAAAAAGCAGGCCAAGGGACAATAGCTTTAGTTTCATCCTTTGTTGAAGGTGAACTTAATATTATTGAATATATATGTGACGGAACTGTTGTTATACTTAGTGAAGCTATATCAATATTATTTTATCCTATTATAGGTAAAGAAGGGAGAGAAAACTTTCTTAAATTTGTTGGAAATAATGTGGTTAATCCTAATTCATCAGCTGATTTATATGATGTTACAATAGGGAATTCAGGACTAAATAAATATATAACTTATGGACTATGTCATACAGTTGGAGTTTCAGCTGGTGAGTTTACTGGTGAAGTTTTGATTACGATGCTTCCAGGAGGTGCAGCTGCTACCGCTGCTGTAAGAGCACTTGAATCCACAGGGAAAACAGCAAAAGACGCAACAAAAGCATCTGATATAGATTATGCAATGGCTTCTGGAATTGCTTCTGGAGTTACTACTTTAATTGGTAACGATATTGCTTCTATAGAAGCAAAAAATAATCCTATATTAGCCGCAGGGATTAAGAACGTAACAGGGTATACTCAAATAGCAATAAGATCTACTTTAGATTACGAGCATCAAGATGAATATGATAACTATCTTGATTATATAAAAAATAACGACTCATATATAAAAGAAGGAGTTGGAATAACCATAGGAAATAGTTTCTCCGCCCAATATGATCTTGGCAAAAGTGATTACGAAACTTCTAATATATTTGAAGCTCAACAGAATTTTGAAGAAAATAAAGATATAACAGAACTATTAGACAATTCAGCTGCCGAGAATTATCTAGAAGAAATAAAACCTTCTCCTATTCTTAATTACGGATATCAAACTGTTAGACAAATAGAGGAGAAGTAAAATTTTAAATAACGTAAAAATAAGAAATATGTAAAACTCATTAAAAACTAGTTATAACTAATACATATAAAATATTACTATTAATAGGATTAGTACTTTTTAATTAAATAGTGTTGAGAAAAAAATTTTATAAACAACTTGATTATAATAGATGATTTTAAAATCATCTTTTTATAATGCATTATATCAAAAAAATTTTTAATAAATAATTAAATCTTTGTACCCATTATGACATCATTATTAATATAATATTTAAATAGTTTTATATGTTCTATATATTCTATATATTTATATATAATCTTAATTTTTTTATATCTGATGAGAAATAAATATATTTATATGTTAATATTCACCAAATTTAATATATAATTGCTTATAGACATAAGTTTTATACTCCTAATTTTTTTGTTATAATAAATTTGGTGATATTATGTGGTTATTATTTACCTTTTTAACAATATTATTTTGGGGTTCAGCTGATCTTTTTTATAAAATAGGAAATAAATCTAAAAATAAATATAATCATTTAAAAACTGGTATCTTAGTAGGTTTAGTTATGGGTATCCATGCCACTATATATATAATAATTAATAAAATTGATTTAAATATTATAGAGCTTCTAAAATATCTGCCTATATCATTATGCTATATATCTAGTATGATTATAGGATATAAAGGTTTAAAATACTTAGAATTATCTATATCAAGCCCTATTCAAAATACTAGTGGAGTCATAGTATCTTTATTACTAATTTTATTTTTTAAAGAAAAATATGATATTTACTTTTATATAGCATTATTACTAATAGTTTTAGGTATTTTAATATTATCTTCATTTGAATTAAAAGAAAATGAAAAAGAAAGAAAAGAATACAGGAAAAATAATAGTATAAAAAAAGTTATTGATTTAACAATAATATTCCCATTATTATATTGTTTTTTAGATGGAGTAGGAGGTTTTTTAGATTCTATATACTTAGATAAATTACAAATAATAAGCGAAGATATTGCGTTAATATCATATGAATATACTTTCTTCGTATATGGAATATTTACATATATTTATTTAAAATATAAAAAAGAAAATATATCTATCAAAGATAAACCAAAACTAATAGCAGCTATCTTAGAAACATTAGGTCAATTCTGTTACGTATACTCCTTAAGTGGTAATTCAACAATAAGTTTGCCTATGATAGATTGTTATTGTATTTTATCTATAATTTTATCTAGAATATTTTTAAAAGAAAAACTATCCAAAAAGCAATATATAGGAATAATATTAGTAATAATTGGTATTATTATTTTATCTATTTTCAATATTTAATAAATATCAGTTATATTTAATAAATATTTGAGTTGTAAACACGAAAATATAATGCTAATAAGTATGTAAATAAATATGTAAAAATCAAATTAAAAAAACTTGATAGTTTTATATATATACATATATAATTAAATTATCTAAAATGATAAAGATGTGTAAATATATGATAGAATCATAAAAAATCAATTACTTCAATTTTATAGCAAGAATTAGCAAAAATTTTATGAAATATTCTAAAACGTATTTTTAATCAAAATTTATTAGGAGTGATAAATATGAAAAAATTTTTATTAAGCATAATACCAAACATAGTTGTTTATTTTTTTATATTTTTGTTTTTTTATATTATTAGTAAACAAATTCGGAAAAATGAAACAGATGAGAAAAAGAATACAACAAACAATAATACTAATTTAAATAATAATATTATATCAAATAATATTAAATCAAAAGAAAATCCTATTGAAAATGAAATATTATTTAAAGAAGTATCAGCTGAAAGATATTTATGTCTTGTCGGATTTATATTATTCTTTATTTTAACAATTGTTCTTCTAATAAATACACTTCCTCTTGCTATAACTAACAAAAATAATTGGGGAATTGGAATTTATATATTTATTTTTTTACTTTATATATTTTTTATTTTCATAACAGGAATATGTTTATATGAATTTATTAAAAGTTTTGGAAATATTACTTATTATAAAGATAAAAAAATATTTAAAACTAATTATATATTTAATAAGAAAGATTATAATATTTTTGAAATAACAAAAGTAAAATATAGTGACATTAATGGAGCATATATTTTTTATAATAGCCAAAAGAAAATTTTTGAAATTTCTTTCTCCAACACAAATGTAGACAAAGTATTGTTTATTTTAGAAGATAATAAAATACCATTTGAAAAAAATAATGAGATTTAATTATCATAATAATATTTTATTGCCTAGTACAAAATTATTACTAAAGATATTAGATATTAATTAATAAATTTTTAATAATTGAAATTTATATTGTAAAATTAAATATATGTAAAAATATATATAATAAAAATATTAATTGCTAATAAAAGTAAAATAAGTAAGAGAAACAATCAAAAAAAATATATAGGAATAATTTTAATAATAGATGTAATTATAATATCTATTTTCAATATTTAATAAATCTTATTATAATCATAATAAGATTTTTTTTAAAATAAAATATCAAATTGTTAATCTAAATAGAAAATGCTAAAATATTTATGTATAAAAATATAATAAAAGGTGACTACTATGAAAGAATTTAAAAATAATTTAAAGAAGACATGGAAATATGCTAAAGATAACAAATATAAACTTATTTTATTTATTATTTTATCGTTATTTATAACAGCATTCAGTATTATAGGGCCAATATATTCAGCAAAAATGGTAATATATTTAACAGATAATAACTTAAAACAATTACTTCTTGTAGGTCTTATTATTTTAGCTATTGATTCAATTAGTGATATTTTAAGATATATTACCGATATTATCCTTAATAAGGTATATTATAATACCAGTAAAAATATCGAAATAGATTTAAGTAAATATATTTTAAAAATAAATAATAAAACCTTAGATTCAAATTCATCTGGTTTATTTATAGAAAGACTTACAGGAGATACATCAAAATTAGGTGATATTTACCCAACATTAATTGAATATTTTAGTCAATTAATTCAAAATATTGGTTATATAAGTGCAATATTTATTGTTGATAGAAGAGTTTTCCTACTAATAGTTATCTATATGATTATAGAATTTTTAGTAGCTAGAAAAAGAATTAATATAAGAGATAAAAATCAAAAAATATTAAGAAAAGAAAAAGAAAAACTTACTGGATTCATAGGAGAACTTGTTAGAGGAGCTAAAGATATCAAAATGTTAAATGCTGAAAAAAGTTTTACTAATGAATTATCTAAACTAGTATTTGATTACAGTAATAAAGGATACAAAACATTCAAAGAAAATGGTAAATATCATAGCTTCGAATGGTTATTACAAGATTTATATTCTTTCTTAGTACTATTTTTATTAATTATTTTATTATCTAAAAATTCCATAACTATGGCGAGCGCTTTAATAGTATATAATATGCATCGATATGTAACATGGATGTCATCGTTTGTTAGTGGTATTGGCCAAACCGTTAAAGACTTTAACTTATCTTGTACTAGAATATATAATATTATGGATGATAAAGAATTTCCTAAAGAAAAATTTGGTAATAAACACATCAATAAATTAAAAGGTGACTTTGAATTCAAAAATGTCGAATTTAGTTATGATAATAAAAAGCAAGTATTAAAGGATGTTTCCTTTAAAGTAAAAAGAAATACAACTGTTGGTTTTGTTGGTAAAAGTGGTGAAGGTAAGAGTACAATATTTTCTCTATTATGTAAAATGTATAATATTCAGAAAGGCGAAATATTTTTAGATGGAATAAATATTAATTCCCTTGATAAAGATACTATTAGAGGAAATATTACTATAATATCTCAAGATCCTTATATCTTTAATTTATCAATAAAAGATAACTTAAAATTAGTAAAAGAAAATTTAACAGATGAAGAAATGATAGAAGCATGTAAAATGGCTTGTTTAGATGATTATATAGAGCAATTACCAGATAAATATGATACTGTAGTAGGTGAAGGTGGCGTAACATTATCTGGAGGGCAAAGACAAAGACTTGCTATAGCAAGAGCATTTGTTCAAAAAACAGAAATAATTCTTTTTGACGAAGCAACATCAGCACTAGACAATGAAACCCAAGAAAAAATAAATCAAGCAATTAAAAATCTTCAAAAAGAATATACAATCTTAATTATTGCTCATCGATTATCGACTATAAAAAATTGTGATAAAATTTTTTTCTTAAGTAAAGGTAAAATAGTTGCAGAAGGAAAACATCAAGACTTACTAAAAAAATCAAAGGAATATAATAATTTATATGAGAAAGAACTAAAAAAATAATTATTTTTAACAAGTATTTACAAAAATTAAACTTATAAATCATTGTAAATATAATATTAATATACTATGATATAACTAGAGTAAGAAAGGATATGAAATATGAAAAAAATTGGTTATATAATAATTACACTAATATTAATTGGCTTATCATTTGGAGGAGGCTATTATGTATCTAATAATTTAAATGCCAATACACCTAATGAAAATATAGAGAAAGAAGAAAAAAAAGAAGAACAAATTGATATTGTAGAAGAAAATAATGGAACAATTATTAATAAAGAACAAATTGAAAATTTAAACTATTATTTAACTGCTATTGGAACAGAAAATTTACCATCTAATACAGAAATATTAACTGAAGAAAATAAATATTTATTATTATTTTATAGTTTATCAATGGGAAATACTAAATCACTAAGTGATTATATTACATGGGATGAAAATGTAACTGGCGATGTAAAAATAGAAAAAGCTAAATTTGATGAATTATATAAAAAGTATGGGGTACTGAATATAATGGAAACTATAAAACACCAAAATCTACTGAACCATATTATGATAGTAAATATATTTATGGTATAAGTCCATCAGGAATATATTTAGATTATAATTTAAAAATAGAAAGTTTAGAACTACTAAATAATACTTATAATATAGTATTAATACCAGAAAGTAAAGAATCAGACTCTAATGAAGAACTAAATTTTAAAATTAATATTAGTTATCAGTTAAATAATGAAAACATCGAATTTAAATCTATCAAAATAGTAAAATAAATCCAAATAATATAATTTTAATTAAATAATTTAATAAAGGTTAAGTAAAATCCTAATCTTTATTTATAAAATTATTGAATTTTATCTATAAAAATAAGGTAATAAAAAAAATAAGGAAGTGTGATATATGGAGAAAAAAAGACAAAAGAAAGGTAATAAAATTCTAATAATAATTTTAATTTTATTAATAATTGTTTTAGGTTTAATAATTTTCATAAACAACAATAAAACTAATAAATATGAAAATATTATAAAAGAATTAGAGAATAAAACAAATACATATTTAGAAGATGATTCCTCTTTGAATTATTCTTATAATGATATTTTATCCATTAAAAATGATATTTTTTCTGAAATTGAAAATATAAATGAATTAAATTGTAATGGTTACATTCATATAACAACAAATAATAATAAATTGGTACCAAAAACATATATAAAATGTGGTAACAAATATGAAACTGAAGGATATAATAGTAATATTACTAAAATAATAGATGAAGACTTAAAAAATGATTCAGATGCTATAGCTATAACGAATAGTGATAATAATAAAATTATTGGTATCACTTTGGAATCTACAAAAAATAAAACAACTTATGATGCATATACGGGTAAAGAATTAGGAAATTATTTATGGTGTTACATAAACTATTGCGAAGACAGAGGAGAAAACTCATTAATTATATATAAACTTGAAGAAGATCGAATATCTTTATATGACAAAGTGGAAGAACCAAAAAAAGATGATGAAACTTATCTTGTAGATTATTATATACAATTAGAAGATGATGAAAAATACGATTATCCTTTTAAATTATTAGGTTTAGTAGATTATGAACAAAATAGATTTTATAATTTAAATACAAAAGAATGGCTAGAATTTGATGAAAATATAGTTTCTGCAGGACCACTTTTATCCCTTGATGAATCAAGATATACATTCAATGAAAATTACATAGTAGTGGGTAATAATTATTATGACTATAATAATAAAAAATATTTATTTAAAGAAAATTATAAAGATATAGTACCAGTAGATGAAGATAAAATAATAGCATCTAAAGATGGTAAAAACTATGGTATGATTAATTTGAAGGAAGAAGTGTTAATACCATTTGAATATGAATTTATAAACTATTCTGAAATAGCTAATGAAAATTCAACAACTTTTACAGTAGTAAAAGATAACAAAATTGCTATAATGAATAATAACTATGAACTTATTTCAAATTTTGAAGTAGAAACAAAAATAAATATTGAAAATAAGAAAAGTGCTTCAGAATATTTTGATTGTCGCGTTGGAACTGGACCATGTTTAACTTTTGGTTCATATGAAATTGATGGAGATTATTATATAATCATTTATATAGTAGATTTTGATAAATCAGAACTTGAGTATAATACAGAGGTATATATATTAAATGATGATAAAAGCTTCACTAAAACAGATAAAAAATATATATATGATGAAGAAAATAATGAAAGATATTTGAAATAAAATAAAAAAAGGTTAAGTAAAATCTTAATCTTTTTTAATGTAAAAAACTGTCTAAATTTAGTTAAAAAACTTCTTTTTATACACTTTATATTTATATTTACTATAATAAAGATAGATAGAAATATAATTTATTTATGGGGTGTTAATATGAAAAAAAGTAATATAACATATATTGTATTTACAATGATAATAATCTTAATACTATCAAATATTTATATGAATATTTTTTATCCTAAAATTATCTTATTTGGTGATAAAGAATATATACTTGAATACAATAGTGATTTTAAAGAACCAGGATATAAAGGAACATATTTAAATAAAGACGTAACCAAAGATATAGAAGTTACTAATGAAGTAAATAATCAAGAATTAGGAGAATATAATATAAAATATAAATTAAGAAAGAATTTATTTACTGTTGAAAAAAATCGTAAAATAAAAGTAGTAGATAGTACTATACCTGATTTAAATTTAAAAGGAGATAGTGAAATAACTCTATGTCCTAATGAAGAATATAAAGAAGATGGTTATGAAGCAATCGATAATTATGACGGAAATATTACTCAAAATGTTAAAATAACTAATGATAATAATGAAATTATTTATACTATCCATGATAGTAGTGGTAATAGTAATAAAAAAATAAGAAAAATAAAAAGAGAAGACAAAGAAAAACCAAAAATTGAATTAAAAGGTTCTCAAAATATTACTTTAAATAAAGGAACAAAATATAAAGAGCCTGGTTATAAAGCAACTGATAATTGTGATGGCGATATTACAGATAAAGTAAAAGTAACAGGTGAAGTTAAAAGTGATACTATAGGAACATATAAAATAACTTATGAAATATCAGATAATGAAAACAATGAAAATAAAATTTCTAGAACAATTAAAATTACTGAAAATAATGGTAATCAAAAAAAGAATGATAAAGTTACTGTAAAAGAAGAAAATGGTTATTCTACTTGTGGTAAAAAGGGAGTTATTTATTTAACTTTTGATGATGGACCTGGTCCATATACTGAAAAAATATTAGAAATACTAAAAAAATATGACGTAAAAGCAACATTCTTTGTTACTAAAAATGGAAAAGATAGCATAATAAAAAAAGAATATGATGAAGGTCATAAAATTGGTTTACATACCTATACTCATGATTATCAAAAAATATATTCATCTACGGAAAACTATTTTAATGATTTAGAATTAATTAAAAATCGTGTTGAAAAAATAACTGGTACTAAGCCTAATATAATAAGATTCCCAGGAGGATCATCCAACACTGTAAGTAGAAAATATAATAAAGGTATAATGACTAACTTAGTTAATGAAGTAAAAGAAAAAGGATATTACTATTTTGACTGGAATATTGATTCAAATGATGCTGGTGGTGTAAAAAGTAAAAATGTTGAATATAATAATATAGTTTCTAATTTATCTAAAAATAGAGGAAACGTAGTTTTAATGCATGACATTAAAAAAGTAACTTCAGAAACAATTGAAGATGTTATAAAATATGGATTAGATAACGGTTATACCTTTGATGTTCTATCAGAAGATATAGTTTGTCATCATCACTTAAATAATTAAAATATTAAATAATCTTTTATAATTGATAAGACGAGTAATTTATATTATAATTAATTTAGAATAAAGGGTGATTATAATGCTTAAAGCTTTATGTTTAGGTAGAATAAGTTATGAAATTAATATAGTAGTAGATAAAATTCCTGATGAAGGATCAGTAAATGAATTCTTTGAAAAACAAGGTGGTATAGGTGGAACAGCAGCAGTTATTGCATGTGCTCTTTCAAAATGGGGTATAAATTCAACTATCGCTGGTGTTTTAGGAAACGATGTAAATGGTACACGTATAAGAAAAGAATTTGAAAAAAATCATATTGATACAAGATATATTGAACCATCATATGATAATGATACATCAATGTCTTTAGTAATTATAAATAAATCAACTAGTAAACATACTACATATAATTTATCAGATAAATATATTAGTTTAAAAAAATGTGATTTCGACTTCAGTCCTGACTTAATATGTGTCGATGGTTATGATTCTGTTCAAGCTAAAAACTTACTTGATAGATTCCCAAATGCTATATCAGTTTTAGATGCTAGTATAATTACGCAACCTGTTATGGAACTACTTAGAAAAGCTAAATATGCTATCTGTACTAGAGAATTTGCTGAATCAGTAAGTGGTATTAAAATTGATTTTCAAGATCCATCTACATTAATAAATCTATATCAAAGATTAAAAAAGAAATATTTAAATACTGAATTTATTGTTACATTAGGAGATAGAGGAGCTTTATATTGCATAAATAATCAAATTAAAATAAGTCCATCTCTTAAAGTAGATGTTGAAGATACTCATGGCTGTGCTTATATATTTAGAGCAGCATTTGCTCATACTGTTGCAACTGGTGGCGACTTAGAAAAAGGCGTAAAAATGGGTTGTATAGCAGCAGGTTTAAGTGCTAAAAAAGTAGGTTCAGTAGCATCAATCCCAACATTTGAAGAAATGAAGAATCTATATGAACAAAATTATTAATGATCCATTTACAATTAGATATCCAAGATTAGATATTCATGGCGAAACAAGAGCAACATGTGTAGCAGTTATTGATTCCTTTATCAAAGATAATATAAAACTAAAAGAAAAACATATTATAATTATTCATGGTAAAGGAGAAGGAATCTTAAAAAAAGCTACTTCTGAATATCTTAAACATGATAAAAGAGTCCTTAATTACTATATAAATGGTTTAAATGACGGAGAGACAATTATAGATTTAGATATAAAATAAAACTATATTGTCTCTTTTTAATATAAAAAATAATTTATAGTAACATAAAAAGTTTTTATGGTATTATATACATCAAATTGTTGCAAAAATCCAAATATACTGCTATTATATTCAATACCAATATCCATAATAATATCTTCCAAAAAGAGGGTAAAATTTGACGGTATTTGAGCTTTCGTGATAAAATTTAGTCATGAAAGAAATTAAGGGGGATTTTGAATGAAAGGGTATGTTTTGGATTACATTAATGAAAACGAATTCAAAAAACTTGAACGTGCTTTAAAAAAATATAACATGCTAGCATATAAAAAGTTAAATTTTGAATATTATCCAGCACTAAGAAATGGTAAATTCGTTGGCGTTATGACTAGTCAAAATAAAAAAGCTGGTACTGAGAATTATGAACTTAAACTACCTAGTGATAGTATGTTTACTCAAGTACATGGTGATGTCAAATTAATTTATACAGTATATTTAAAAGAGCAAACTATTATGTTAAATACAATAACTCCTTCAGATATATTATTAGAAGGACATCAATCAGAATTAACTACATATAAAGGTATAATGATATCTAAGAAAAATGCATCTAAAGATATGTTTAAAATCGATTTATTAAGA
>Ga0181612_164875_pt1 | contig 17288 bp, 14 predicted proteins | sample HoacroProtozoa21_FD_119630 | JGI IMG/M metagenome (GOLD analysis project Ga0181612, IMG submission 119630) | Hoatzin crop microbial communities from Cojedes, Venezuel. Combined Assembly of Gp0051906, Gp0051904, Gp0051908
CAAGTCAGTACACAACAATAAGGAGTTACCAACCTTTTTAAACTTACACAGGAATGACGCTAAGGCTTTGATGTCTGACATGTTTCTTCTCTCCTATGAAATACTTATGTTGTACTTCTGCAAAACTATGTTTAAATTATGCATCTCTTTACTAAAGAAACAAAAACCCGAAGTTGTGCATCCTAATCGACAGAAGAGGGCTATTCTTAGAGTACCCTCTGCCCTTAGTGATACTTTGGCATGAAGAAAGTTATCTTTTGCTATCTCTGGATAGTAATTAGCATTGTGGAACCACTTCACTGGTCTAATGGCAGCATATAGTATCTTTTTGATTCACCATGACATTTTCAAAGCAGTCAGTAAAATTCTGTCTCATAATGTGTCGACATGATTGTGAGTGAAAAAAATCACTGCTTTATAATTACTGTTTTTTTAGAAATATTATATTGATTAATGGGCCCACAGAAGCAACTTAGTTAACTTCATTAAGGTACAGTGCTGATTATGTGCACCAGGTTTAGGCAATTATGTAGAATCTAACAGTGGAAATACAAGAAGTAAGCTTAGTATTTGGTCTAAAGCTATAGGCTGTAAGATGTGTTTCGACCCTCTCCATTTGTTCTCCTTCACTTTCGATGCTTAAAAGCCTTATGCCCTTGACTGTGCTCAATTGAACTGCATGCAGATTAAAAAACAAATAAAGAAAGGAAACTCACATGGCTTTCTCTATGAGAAAGCTGGTATGACTGTCCTAGTGAGTGTGAAGTGTGTGTTACTGGTTTCTTTCACACATACAATCTTTTCCAGCACTTTTTATCTAAAGTAAAACGATTCCTTAGTTAAAAAAAAATAAAATCTGTGGCTATTTGCTCAGAATGGAGCAGCCCCAAAAAGTGCGTTCAAAAGAAAAAGAACAAACCCCAAATGAAGCAGTGGTCATATGTCCATGTAAGCAGCTCAATTCATGGGTATCAAGGATCTTTGTCATTTGGGATTAATTAATTGCTCTGGGTTGTTTTAGCTTGCCCGCCTTCCCACTGGGGACCAAACTGCATCCACACGTGCAACTGCCATAATGGAGCTTACTGCAGCGCCTACGATGGGGAGTGCAAATGTACCCCGGGGTGGACCGGCCTTTACTGTACACAAAGTAAGTGACTTCTGTTGCCCATTCTTAGACTACAAATCAGTGACAGATTTTTCCTTTAATATTTTCACACTTTACTCATTGATTTCTTGCCATGCTGCTGAACATTGTTTGATCCAGAAGATGCAACCTCCACGGCTGCAGGGCAGGCCCCTGTGTAAGCACTGGCAGAGTGCTGGCCGGTATGGTCTGGCTCCTCTTTAGCCTTCCTTCAGAGAAAGACAACTTTGGCCGCAGCTGGGCATCCCTGTGGAAGAGCCGGTCATGCGCACACGCAGGATGAGCGACTCTGCCATGCAGATGCTACCACTGCAGATGTGTGGTTATGCCTGCAGTATGTAGCATGGATAGTGTCAACTCTGGGGGCATCAGGGACCCAACAGCCAAGATTGTGAGATAACACAGAGCTTACCGAAGCCATGAGAATAGCTTCTAGCTTAGCTGTGGCTGTGGTCTGCGGAGGCATGGTCCCTGTTGTCACTCCAGTGTGATTGTGCAGTACCTCTCGTGTCTGTAATTGCTACCTCCCGGGGACAATTGCAATGTTATAATCGTAATGCTATAATTTGTTCTGGAATTTTCTTCATTTAATTAATGCATTAATATGATTTTTTTTTTCCAAGAGCTTTTCAATACAATAAAAATACAAGCAGTGCAGTGACTGGGTATAGGTTTATAGCACTCATTATTGGCTGGATAAGAGTTAATACAAACTTCGAGAAATAAACATTGGTTATAGATAGGTATTGATAAAGTTGCCTTCTTATCTTTATCATTTTACGGCTTCAGTTTGGTTTGTCTTCAGTCCAGGCATCCCCACTGTCTGTAGTCCGGGCACAACCACTGTCTTTGAATTCAAGAAAAATATGACTGCGAACTATGTTTTGCATACGGTGTTTAAATACATGCTTTTCATAAAATCAGAACTCTCCTTTCTCAACTGAATAATGTCATAGTGGCAGAAAATAACAGATATATTTAGGGCCATATGGATGCAGCTCTGGAAGACATTCACTCTACTGGTTCAGCTGTCAGCTATCACGGTGATTGTGCTTCCTGCTGGTGAATAATGATCTCTTCGCCCTGATATGTCTTCTTCATACTGAAATAGTATCTTTGTGAGGAGCTGAGATACAATATGTTAGTATTTTTATTTTTTTATGCCTCAACATCCACTGTGCAGAAAATATATCCAAAGGTTTATTAATCACAGAACAGACTCCCTGCTCTGATTCACAAACTGCCCTCTTTCTCCCCCTCCAAATGTCTTCTTAAACCCATTTCTTCGAGGAGCCCTTCTTGCTGTATTCTTCTGAACATCTGCTGTCTGCACAATTTCCCAACCTCATTTTTACATATTTTAAACCACTGAAAACTGGGTAGCTCTTGATCTATTGTGTTTATAGAATGCCCCGTGGAGTCACAGGGCTATAGAAATGACTTCTCGATAACCTGCTTGACCAGAATATTTGCATTTTGTTTCCGGAGCGGTTGTTTTACTCCTTTTCCCCTCCCGCTCCTTGTGTTGCAGGATGTCCCCTAGGGTTTTACGGGAAGGACTGTGCGTCGGTATGCCAGTGTCGGAACGGAGCCGACTGCGACCACATCAGTGGGCAGTGCACCTGCCGCACAGGGTTCATGGGAAAGCACTGCGAGCAGAGTGAGTAGGGGTGGGAATTGTTCGTGCCCGACTGCAAATACTAAACCCTGAGCTGACCCTCTGTTGTTGCAGCCAGTGTTGTGATACAACCTCTTCGCTTCCATGGGAGTTTTGATGGGGAAAGTGCTTCAGGAATTGGACTTAGGCTTTTTCCAAACAGATAAAAGCCTGCAGAATTAGTTACCAGGACTGATGATGATTGTGATGGTGGTTTCTTTTAGTTTGTAGCTACGTGTAAGAGGCATTTGCACTACATTCTAATTACTTTGGACATTATGCTAAAAAACCCCCAACAACTCTGTCACGTAAAAGTAACAAATGGATCGAAGTAATTGTCATTAGCATAAAACAGAATGAAAACTAATAGAAAACTAAAGATAAGAAGTACCACATCAATCCTAGTGGATAAAATTAATCTTTGCAATGTGGTTTTACAATACAATTGGTTTAGAAAAGCAGAATATATGGTATTTTGTTTTCATACTTGTGTGATTCTTTACCCAAGAAAATCAAGAATAACACCAGTGACACCAATGGTGGTATAGCGTTGTACAACATTAAAAGAACAATCTGATTCGTAAGCACAGCACTGTTAGTCCAGCTTCTGCCAATGTTACAGTGGTGCTTCCACACTGCATGCGTTACACTGCAGTGCAAAGCAATCCATTCAGCCTGCTACTGTGAAAGCTTAAACTTGTGTTTGGCATCAGCGTTGTGCACAGGGCTTTGCTTTTGATGTGTGGAGGACACTGTGTGTTACCCGTAACCAGGGTTGGTTTAGCTGCATCTGGATGCTAAGGGCTGTGCAGTGGCCGAGGTAGCATGTGTTGCACCTGGCAGCGCTGTAACAGGAGGGAGGGGAGGTCACCGTCCCCAGGGACACACGTTATTCCCTCAGCAGTGGGTCTAGCCCCATCTGCAATGAGAGTTATGTTTTTAAGGCCAGTCAACGTCTATGGTAGAACCACTAAAATTTTAAGAAAAATACAGCTGCGACAATATCTGAATGGTTTAGAGGAATATATCTATTTCAATTAAATAGCAGCTGGAAACATGTAATTATTAGCTATTCAAATTTTCTTATTCTACTCCAATGATTTCAACGTTTCACTTCAAAAGAGTAAAGGTGTTTAGGAAAATATTGATAAACTTTTTAAGATCCTCTCTTGCTGTCATGTTATCAAAAAATAATTTTGAATACTTTGGCAAACCTAACTTTACTATTATGTTTTACAGATTTTATATTTTATCCTATAGTTTGATAATAATGATTTAACAACATTAAACTAAATGTTTTGCTATTTCTGGATTTGAATGTCAGTTTTAAAAATTGACTGTTCATTCCAATTCAGATTTCAAAATGCCGAAATGTATTGTGATGGTTTTTGCCCAGCCATTGACTGCAGTGGTTATAATCCTGCTGCTTCACTGAATGTAATCAAGAGAAGGAGAACGTGTATAAGCATGAAATTCCGCTTGAGTCTGGATTTATCAAGACTGCAAGAACATTCCTCTGGCACCTGTTGTGTCACGTGATCTTGTAAATGATTGTAAATGATGAATACAGAAAAGATTAGTTAGATTCTTCTAAAAAGACAAATTCTTTTAAAAGAAAAACAAGTTAATATAGTTAGAAAACTTCTGACAGATTTCAGAAAATTGAGTCTCAGAAGGTGAAGAAATACCACACTTCCTCAGACCATTAGAACTACAATAATGTAACAAGCCACAAGTGTGATGGGATAGAAGAAAGATTTTTTATCAGTGTAGGGTAGTTCTTTACTATGCTAATCACATGATGTAGGAGACACTTTGATCGGTAATAAATTATTGTATTCAAATCATTCTGGGAGAGAAAAAAGTCACGTAAAACTCTTCCAAATAGCTTATTCTTCCTGATTTAGCTAGCTTGTTCTTCATGATTTAGCATTTTTCTCCTGTAGGTAGTTTCTCAGTGTTTACATCACAGTATCAAAGTATGCTATGAGCAGCCTAGGATCAGTTTTATTTTTATGTAAATGCATGCTGTGTATTAGACTCACGTTTATGGCCCTTATCTCTTGCTCTTTTACTATATCAGCACTTCTGTCATGTGACATGACACCCGCCAAATGTCTGGCTCCACTCATATGATTAAGTGATTTTTCAAACACTGGGACCTGAGTAACCTGGGAGACATTCTGTTGTAGAACTGCACTTTGTTCACCGTTTGTCCCTTTCTTCAATCTTCTACCCCTTTAATCTTTTGTGAGTGTTTTTCCTTCTTAATTTCACTGCCTTAGTGGCAGCAACGTTACAGGTAAAGGAAAATCACTTCTGAATACAATTTGCTTCTCCTTGCCAGCGCATATGCATAAACACACACATACGCAGAGAGGTCCTCTTAAGAAAATCTCTTCCATGGAGGTCTGCCACTAGTAACGCATTGCCATCTGCTGGCCATGTACAAAAACTGTGACAAGTGTGGTGCTGTAGATTTGTAATAGCAGAACATTTAAGAAGTACTGACTATGCCTAATTTTTATTTGCACTTTTTTCTGCAGAATGTCCTCAAGGTACATATGGGTATGGATGCCGGCAGATATGTGACTGTCTGAACAACTCAACCTGTGACCACATCACGGGAACGTGTTACTGCAGCCCAGGCTGGAAGGGGGCCAGGTGTGATCAAGGTAAAGCCTAGACACAGTAAAGTAATTGTAATTGTGTTGTACAAACTTGGAGTAACCTATTAAAAGCCATGTCTGTATCATTCGTCAAATTAATCTGGTAAGGCATGTGTGTTTAAGTAGTCCATTCTATTAAATTATATTTGTTCTGTAGATTTTGTAAGTATTAAATGCCTGAGTGACATTTTATTGGAGCAAAGCAATGAAGTGTAGATTGCATGAAATGTTTTACAGTGCTGTGCTGTCGAAAGCTGGTGACAGGGCACGTGCTTTACCCACTCTGTGCTTTTGCCTAGAGAATGTTCTTATTTTTTCAACTCCATCAAAGTATCTCTTTCTACAAAGAAGATCAATGCTTTTGATTAAGGCTAGGATTGTCTTCCCACTGGTTTCTGACATAGTTCTATTTTGGCATTATTAAATACAGTTAAATTAGCTGAAACATTTAGAAGTGAAATATTGTCTTCTGCTGCTGACACATAGGCCTCTGAATTTTTGTCAAGTATTTTTGTTTCTTCTTGTATTTCAGCTGGTGTAATTATAGTGGGAAACCTGAACAGTTTAAGCCGTACCAGTACTGCCATCCCTGCTGACTCTTACCAGATAGGGGCTATAGCAGGCATCATCATTCTTGTCCTGGTTGTGCTTTTCCTGCTAGTGCTGTTCATCATTTACAGACATAAGCAGAAAGGAAAAGAAACTAATATGCCAGCAGTGACCTATACTCCTGCTATGAGGGTCATCAATGCAGATTACACTATTTCAGGTAAGTGACATTTATAAGGCTTAGGGTTTTTTCTCCATCTCTTGACTTTTTGCTTTTTTAGCTGAACTCTGAAGGGGTTCAGATTTGCCCCTAACAGGGCTTGAATGTTTCACCTCTTTGTGTTAGCGAGGGCTGCTGTGAGAAGGAACATACTCGATTCTGAAAAGGGTGTCTACAATTCTGCCTTGGAAGCATTCCTGGAAGGAGAGGCAGGGGAGGGTTTCCCTCTTCAGGAAGAGGAAGACTGAAACACAGCTCTCAACTGCCTTCCGCAGGAGAGCAGCCCCTGAGACCGTGCTGACAGTGGACCTTGCTTTACAGTGTAACACTTTGCACCCCTAGATGTTTTTTGCAATGCTCCTGAAATAAAAAAGGAGGTTTTGACCTATGAAAGTGCATGTGAGTTGGGATGCAATGGGTGCGTGAAACTTCGGGCAATGCTGTCTTTTGCACACAGCTGTTAATGAAGGCAGAAGGTAAGCAAGCCAGCAGAAACAGTGGTCAGAGTCAAGAAAGGTGTGTCAGCAAAGTTGCTGGTGCTCCTGAAGCACCAGAAAAAGTTACAGTGATCTTGATGATAGAAGTGTCTATAATGAGGACAATGCTATGACTATAGAGACAAAAGAGAGTGAGGAACCAGAGCAGGAAGAGAAGTGAGCAAGTAGCACTTGTGAGTGCCCTTTGCTGAAGGTGAGAGCATGACTAGTCAATTGCTGCTCTGTATCTCTAGTTTCTTTAAATGAATGCAAGATTTTTAGATGTTTTTTTGAAGAAACTCTAAATCAGATTCTGAAATCAGTGCAGCACTGTCAGAAACATATCCTGAGAAAGAAATGTTCTTTGTAGTTGTTCATTTCCCCCCCCCCTTTTTTTTTTTTCCAGAAACCATCCCTCACAGTAATGGTGGAAATGCTAACAGTCACTATTTCTCTAACCCTAGTTATCATACTCTAACTCAATGCAGTACCCCACCTCATGTCAACAACATGGACAGACTGACACTGGCAAAGGTAAAGTATAAAAATCTTAATGCTCCTATGTAAATTAGCCTTTGATTTATTTTGCTTTGTTCCATGATATTTCATCTTTGGTTTATTTTGGCTTTCCCTGATTATCACCTGGAAATTCAGCAACTTCCCATCAGCTGCAGTTTCAGTTACCTATCTTTCTTTGAAATAGGCAAAAAACAATCAGCTGTTTGTGAATCTTAAAAACGTGGAACCTGGAAAACGAGGCACGGTCATGGACTACACAGGAACATTGCCTGCAGACTGGAAACATGGTGGCTACCTCAATGACCTCGGTAAGAACAAAAAAGGAGGAGAACATGAGTGTTACTCATTGTGTTTGGGATGGATTGGAAAGCAGGGATGTTTTCCTGGTTCTCCACTCACGGTAGCACCGGGCTTGTAAGACTATGTGTGAGGTTCAGGGTTATGGGTTTCACCTTTCTTTAAGGCAGTACCTTCAGACATAAAAAAGTGAGTCCTTGTGAGGAGTGGTGAATCGGTCTGATGCCCACTGCAGACATGATATGCAAAATATCTCATACTGTTTTTTGTAAAAAGATCTGCTTATTAATTAGTTTCATAAAACAATAGGTATTGTACAATAAGTGTCTGCTTTGGCAAAATTATGTATTCTTATTAAATAAATGAGAGGTTGAATATATCCTTTTTATTATTATAATCCCCACCAAACTGGTGGGGAACTGGTGCTTTAAAAAGTAGTTTCTCAAGTAGTTTCTCATCATCTGAACTGCCTGAGATGTAAATTCTAGGAGCATCTTCCCAGCTAAGCTTCCTGTTTGCTAAAAGATGGAGCATTGTCCTCAAGAATAAAAACTTCCGAGAACTGGTGAGAGTTGCTTTATCCTGTTTTATGCTATCTTTTGCTGCCTTTTCATCCTTTGCCAGTCTCATGCATTCCAAAAAGGCTGGATTGCGCTGACTGTATCTCTGAGCAGTGAAAGCCTTTAAGAGCGACTTTCAGTGCAAGTGTAATTTAGGTCGTTTAACTACCTTCATTTATGGTCCTTATCAGTATCAGATTCTGGGAATCAGAACAACAGTATGCAGCGTTATTTTTTTTCACTGCTCATCCCGAGTCTTGGTCTAACCACAATTCAGGCTCAGATCTGATTTTTTTTTTTTTTTAGAAAAGGATTTAAGTCAAAGTGCTCAATGTTCAACTTTACGTTTTCTTACAGCATTTGTACTAGCACTTAAAACACTCCTAGGAGACAGTGGCTGCAGTTAACCCACTGCAGTAGATCTTGAGTAACAGGGAGATTCTAGAGGACAGGATGAATGCTGATATCTGTTTTCTGGAAGATCAAAGAGGATTACTTGGGTAGCTCTACACTGGTGACCCAGACATCAGCCTTGGTAAAAACAGCAGAACAGCTGGCATGAGATCTAGTAAGTAAAGATGGGGTAGGAATAAAATTAGTTTGTCTAGGTCTCCTCAAATAACAATTTTGTTCTTGGAAAGTACGAATTTCATTTATAGAGATATTGTGTCGATAAAATGATTTTAGGATTTTGTAAGGCTTCTAGCATAGTGCCACAATATAATCAGATTAAAAATCAGCGCTCCATAGTATCACTCAAAGCTATTTGAATGGGTTAGTAACCAGGTAAGTGCCAGGTCTCTGAAGACAGTTGTCAGGCATTGCTGATTGCTGATGTTCATATTGGGATTTCTATTGAGAGAAATCTGTTACTAGCAGATAACTGCAAAGCTGTAGGCTTAGGCACTAGGTGCTTTGGCCATTCCTGCAGGTCGAGGGACTGGAACAGAGTGACCTTGGACAACACAATGGGAGTGATTAACTTTGGGGGCAAAGTACCAAGAATTGGAGTGAACTTTGCATACCCTGAGATTTTCAGGTCAAGATGGTACACCTTTCTGTAGATATGGTTTATTCAGACAAAACACGTGCTTTAATCCAGCAGCAGCTACTGGGCTCATTCAAGTGCAACTGAGAGAAACGTAATGGCCCGTGACGTGTGTGAGGTCAAACTAGGTAATGCAGTGGTCCTTCATGACCTCAGCCACCTTCCCTCTTCCCTGAAAGTGTTCAAGCAAATGTGTCTGTGATCCTCTACTGGGCAGTTTCACAGGGCTTGTGCAGGAATTATTTGGCTAAGGTGGGAACTAGTCCCAAAGCAAGGAAATTTTCAAACCTTTAGAAGCTGTTATCTAATCACTTTATTTTATTTTAAAACTACTCTGGTTTTTTGTATCGTTTTCCTCAGGTGCTTTTGGACTTGATAGGGGATATCTGGGAAAGTCCCTGAAAGGTGAGGTTATTTTCTCCTGCGTTTAGATGAAATTACGTAGACATTCAGTTTACTCTTCTAAATTATCTTTGGTTTCTATGTGAAGACAACATAAAATAATTTTGGACTAAATTATTCCTGGACACTGAATCAATGCATGAAGTTTCTTTGCTTGGGTTTTTTTTTTTTTCTTTGAGGGGAGGCTTTTTTTAAAAAAACAACAAAGCAGGCCTTTCTAAGTCCCTGTGTGTCACATACATCAAATATGTCTGTAATTCTTGAGTCACAAAATGGCTTTGTTTGACACAGCAGAAGGGGGATGGCCAGGTAGGGACGCGTGCTGCCTCTGATGAAAGGCTGTAAAAGAGAGCCAATTCCTTTTGCAGCCGGCATGGTCAATGTGGGACTGCATGACCAAGCCTGCAATGCGTCATCACATTCACTGCAGGACTTTGGAAAGGATATCAAAATATAAGTACATAGTGAGGAATGAAAAGCTTCAGAAATTCAGGGTAGATATTTTGATCTTTTAAATTACGCAGTTTTCTTATAAGACTTTATACTGGACCGTACTGGTGTGTGTCACTGTTCTTGTTGTATGATTAAGGCATGCCAAGGGTGACTAGAATGCTTGGATATCCAAACAATGAAAAAAGTGTAGCGAAGTCTGTATGAATAATGAATTAAATATGTAGACAAAAGCAGCTGGTTTCTCATCTTGTGTGTAATACAGGACAATTAAGCTGAAGGAATGATTTATTGTACCTGACATTTCCTGGTTTTGGAGGATTAGGGGAAGCCCAGTTTAAAGTATCCTAAAGGAGTCGCAAAGTTATGAACCCACTGACAGGTTCGCCAAGGCCAGTCTCTTGCTGGATGTTCAGAGTCGGGAGCAAGCTGAGAAAGTCTCGGCTCTAGAGCTTAAATAACACAGCATGTCACAAAACAACACAAAAAGTAACACGGACACCACAAAACCTCATCCCAGCGCAAGAAAAAACATCTTCTCTTAAACTACAGTTATCTGTCCTCCAGTTAAATCCTGGAACGACAAGCCACCTGATGTTTCCTTTTCAGTCCTCCTGTGCACCTTGCAGAAACGTACGAAAAGCTGGTTAGTCCTTTAGCGTGGCTGCGTACTCGAGCTTGGCACTGAACTGGCCGTCCCTAGAAGTCACCTCACCGTCTGCCCAGACGTTGCTACTGGGAACAGTCTCAGATCAGTTATTTTAATGGTGTTCTGAGTTCAGCACTTAGAAAAGCAAAAAGTATTCTGAGGTGCCTATTAAAAACTGATTCTACACATTATCTATGTTAACTGCTAGCTACTATTTTAACCAGAATTGAAGGTGGTCAAGTATGCAACAGGGATTAGCTGATGGCAAGATCAAGCCCATAAAAGAGTGCAGCAGTAGAGGTGCTTTCACTCATTGCTGTATAACATTTTTGAAGTGTTATGACTGGTTTCCATTTACATATTCATTTATGAGTGACTTTTTAGAACTGAAAATTAATGAATGCCCTGTTCAGTAGCAATCTCCATAGTACGTAGCATGCTTGCGAGAGTAACATCTTTTTCTTTTTGCAGATCTAGTGAAGAACTCAGAATACAATTTAAGTAATTGCTCATTAAGTAGTTCTGAGAACCCGTATGCTACTATAAAAGACCCACCAGCTCTGGTACCAAAAAGTTCAGAATGTGGATATGTTGAAATGAAGTCACCGGCACGCAGGGACTCCCCGTACGCAGAGATCGCCAGCTCTGCTTCAGCCAGTAAGAACGTGTATGAAGTTGGTAAGTACAAAATCTACTGCTGGACGTTAAAGGCTGAGAACAAAGAGCATGGGACTTTTTTTTCGTTGAATCAATTTAATCAAAACACATGAAAAACCACTGAAAAAAATGGTGATGCGTTCAGATTCTGTTTTCTGCTCAAAAGCTGTTACAACAATCTCATTCTTTCCAGATACATTGAACTGTGCAAGAACAGAGTTTGAAATACCTTCAGCTCTGTTCTGTAATCTAGAGGTACCTCTGAATCTCCCTGGCTTGAAGGCTTTGCTTTGAACAACAGCATAAGATAAGCTTAGAATTTTATTGAAATACCATTCAACTCTAAATTAGGCTGTGAAGTACTGAACGCAGCTGAAGTAAGTGTATGGGAGGGATAGAAAAGATCCGTTTCACCCTGTTGATCAGAAAAGCCAGCATCTTCGCACGCAGATGCAGTATTTCACTGGTGTGGGCCCCATGTAGCCACTGCACTACTGTAGTCACTGCAGTTACAGAGAACTTTGAGGTCTTCTGGAATGGCAGTTAACCTAATGGTCTCTGAGTTGGAATAAAGCATATGCCACATGTCATAGGAGACCATTTTCCTATTCTGTCCCCAATTAGAGGTTCCTCTGAAATCCATCAATATCCCTGTTGTGTTTCTAAGAACTTTTATAAAATCCTGATTAGAAGCCCCACGTTTGGGCTTTTATGTATTTTGTCCACACACAAAGAACGGACACTGGTCCACTTGCGTCTGTCAGTAAATATACTCACAGCAGGGCTGTGCTGCAAGCCCACGGGTGTAACTCGGTGCAAAGACAAAACACTTGAACATCAACCTTTGTTTCCACGCCTGCATTTCAGGACTCAGCGTGACAAGGAATCTCTGTATGGAAGCAGAAAGGAGAGGATATTTTGTAATGCCAACTGGAATGAAGTACAGTGTTTGCCTTCTGTTTGGCACTTCTGGTGTTGAATGTGTGTGCTCTCTTTTGTCACAGAACCTACCGTGAGTGTTGTCCAGGGAGCATTCAGCAGCAGCAGACGTTTCAGCCAGGATCCTTATGATCTTCCAAAAAACAGCCATATTCCGTGTCATTACGACTTGCTACCCGTTCGAGATAGCCCCACGTCCTCTACGAAGGAGGTCAGCAGTGAATGACCCCAGAAGCTGATGCGTGGCACATTGGGACTCTCAAGGGGCACAGTGGCGTGGTCGCGCCCCTTCCTCTCGTTGACCGTCATATTTGGCTCCCAACCTGTCCAGCAGACAACTGCTGTACACTAAACAGAATCTCAGCATGGGGTTTGTATCGTGCATACAAGTGACAGATGGACAAACGCCACACTCTGGGGATCCTGATCATTTCTTTTTTCATGGCAGTAAATTTTATAGAAACAGGTATGCAACGCATTTATACTGTAATATACTGGCTCAGAAATATTAGTTTGCAGATGAGTTTTGATAACATCGCATTTCAGCAACTCTAAATATAGACTTCATGTTTGTCTTGTTTCAGAGTAGAAATCCTCCCAGGACAGTGCAATTTACCAAATACCACTTTGTACAGGTGATCTGATTCACTAGTTGTGTAGAAGAAAAACTGCCTTGCCAAATTTTACCTTTCATTCTGATCTTTAATCAAGACATACTAAGAAACAAAATCTGATGGGGATAAGTAAGCACAATACTGCAGTTGTTTGGGAAGTCCGTCACCAGGCTTTTTGTCCAGTGTTGGTGGTAGGTGTACCTTACTTGCATAGTTTTGGAGATAAAAGCATTGCATACGTCAATATTGTGTGATGCCTAAAGATCTCTTGGTACTCCAAGTGCAGCACCAGTCTTTGACAAATCTTTTGCTACCGTTCAGCTCTGTATGTTGCAGTTTTGACCACTATTTCTGCCGTACACAATAATACATAACATATCAGTAATTACTTCATAAAATATGTAAATTGAATCAGTTTATTTTTGTCACCATGGACTGATTATGTAAGGAGTGGACAAAGGTGATGACTGCTGTAAATCTTAACTGCAAGGAAAGGTTTACATTTAATAAACAGGTAGTAATAATGACTGTAATATAGGATAAAAGTAGTAAAGTGTTCTGATTTTTTAAAAAAATAACTAAGCAATCTCTGTGCATACTTGCTAAAAAGGCACCTTTTCTTTTTTTATAGCTGATGTAGGGAACCACATGCTTAAGCTGGTCTTTTGCATTGCTAATAATGTGACACTTGTACCCCCATTCTTCATTAACTCGTGTCTCCATTTTTACGCCGTGTGTCTGTGTTTCTAGTGATCTAGCTTGTAATTGCAAAAATATTCTACTGTGTGTCCATTTATTTTGCATTTTTGCCAACTGGCCTTTATTTTGTTTGGTTAAAGGGACCTCTGGGCAGAGGGAGAGGATTAAAGCAATAATTCATGTCATACTGATGTCTATCAGAGATGGTTAGCTAATACGTAACAGTTTAACTTCATGAATTAATTTGAGAAAAAAAAACTCAAGGCGTTGTTGTCGGGGATAATAAGAAGAACGCAGAAGAAAAGAAAAAGACAGTGCCTCTCCAAAGTTTGGCTTATTCTGTTGACTATATGGATGGAGACCATCTTTCCGAAAGGCTCCTTTCTCTCCCTCCAAAACAGTCTGTTATGAACTGTGTGAACTGCAATTTGATGGAAATTAAACTTGCCAAGGTATCCATCCGTTGAAGCAAAATTGTCTGCCAGACAAATCAGCCTAAAAACAAAATGGTTGATACAGACTGGGAATTCTCTTTCAGTGGAAAGTTACCTTCAGAAACCTAGAAATGACGTGGCACTATCACTTCCAGCTGCTGCGGCTGTCAGTGGTGCTACCTGCTAACGTGCTTCTAGCAGAATCCCCGCAGGCTTTTCCACCCGGTGCTGGCGGTCTGTAGCTTCATGCGAATAGCTTGTCCCGAGGGTCGGTACACCCCTGATTGATGGGGAGAGGATACCGGCGGTTGCATCGTGCGGCATGCAGTGGGAAGCACTAGTCCTCTTTTCCTGCTGTGCTGGGGTCACATTTTGGCACAGGAGACCTGTGGTATAGTATAGCAATGCGAAGGTGAAGAGTTTGCTTGATGTGCTCTCCGGGTTAGCACAGGGAGTGCCGCAGCTGTTGTGATCTTTACATCTGGACCGCAATTCAGTCGGAGACAAAGAATTACCACTATTGTGACAGCCTTGATATATTCCTAAGAAAATCACAACCAGTTGCCTTTGGAATACTAAATTCAACTGAGGATCAACTGCAAGAAAAAACAGAAGAACTTTTGGAAATTTTTTTTAGAAGGAACCCCAGAGCCGAAATGGAAATACCATTTTCTTTTATTTGTTGTCACTGCAGTGGTGACAAATGAGAGATCTGCATCCGAAGACATCGTCGTGGGTGTGCCTAGGCCTGAGAATGTGTGTGCCTGCATGAAGGGCCCCCTAGCACTCTTGGTCCTAGCTGGCCGTGAGCACTGGCTCTTCTGCAATTCCCTGGGCATTTCTTGTGCATCCTTGGAATAAATAATTTTACTACCTTTGGATTTTGCAAGTACAGAAATCAGCTACAAGATTTCAGAAGCCAGTTGTCGTTTAATCGCTCTGAAAGACACAGTGTTGGTTGTTTTTGTGTGCCTATAGATAACATGTAGAGCTACTGGTATGTACACGTGTTTGTACTGTGTGAAACAGACTTCAAAATAAAACCTTTCTTCTCTGAAGCCATGAATAGCAGATGCTGTATTAAGCGATTGTGAGCTCACGAAAATTTATTTTCTTACTCTGTATAAAATTTGGAGACCACTAGATAAATCAGTCTTCATAGTATAAACTGTTCTTTTTAATATAAAATAGTGAAGAGCTGAATAAATTATATTTGTTTGAAAATTTCCAGTGTGTCACCTATCCTGAAGTGATATATTCAGCCAAATATTAATGAAAACAGATGAATTTCTGGTCATTTCGGCTATTGTGTATATTGTAAATATACACATTGTCAAAGTCTGCCTTTCTATATGTGGGTAAAACTCCTGCTGTGTAGTGAGCATAAGCCATGTCTGCGTGTATCCGAGCCGGATTCGCAATACATATAGGTCAAGTAAATGACTTGTGAATTTACTTCAGTGAATGATCTTTGGTAGATATGCAGAAAATGGATTGCCTGCAGGGGTAATACATGCTGGTTAAATGCTAGCTGTGTATCATTCCAAAGCAAAAAGCACGTGGGGCTTGCATTAGCCATCCTGCTGTCTCCTGTACAGCTAGGGAGGCTTGCTCCAGAGCACGCTCTGCTGCCAAGTTAAGACACCCCCAGCTCACACCTCATGACTGTCGTGTAGCCCTTTTCGTACCTCCCCATGTGCTCTTTAGAGATCTGACATATTTCTGAACATGCATACTATACTGTTCTGGGAACTCAGTGAGTAAATTAATATCATGATTTTAGCAGACACCATCTACTCAGAGAATTGTGTTCACCGCAGACAGGAATGGAAGGCGGTTGCCCCGCCTCTGTACGTTCACATCACAGTAGTGAGAAACATGGCACTGAAATGGAGATAGCTGTCCCCTAGCAACTGCTTACCAGTTCGGTAAGTGCAAAGTGCTGCACAGAGTTAATAGCTGATTTTAAAGTAAGTAGTGAGTGTAAACGTTAGGTTTCAAATAATGTAGGCTTATTAATTCTGGTCATTTAGAGGCGTGATGAACCTGAATTTTTACTGTATCAAAGATTTTTAATCACAACACATTGTTAAGATTTGTCCTTATCTTCATCTACCCAGGGAACTCCCATTAATTTTAACTGGAGATTTGCATGCAGGTTACGGGGGAAAGAAGATTTCTTTGTTCTCATACTTTCTGCTGAGACAATCTGCAAAATCAAGTTAACGTTGAAGTGAAGTTAGAATAAAATAAAATTGGAAGCGGGGAATGTGTTATCTAAAATATATTGGATTTTCCAAGTACTGTGAATGCAGTTGAATTTGTTATTAGATATTTGTCCAAATAATGAGCCTTACACTGAGGCTCTAAAGTCCAGACCGAAGAATATAGAGCTAATTTTGACAAAAATGCTTTATATTAAAGATTGTATATATAGTAGTTTAAATGACTAAAAACAAATGGGTGCATGTTTATTAATTACTGTACAGAAAATCTTGTCATTCGGTACACTCTTATTAGTGCTAGAGCACTGAACCTAACTCTTCCATCTTCAGTTTTTTAGCCCACGAGACTTTGCTTTGATACAATTGAATTGCCATATATTTTTAAAGAAAACCTATTAAGGATGCCTGGCTTGTTTTCTTAGCTGTAACAAAAAAGTGTTTTGTTGTGAAAATATATCTGTTTTCCAAAGATGACCGACGTTCATCATCCTACCCTTCACTACCATTTATTTCACTTCACGTACCTGTAGGTTAATGTAATAAAGTTTCTGAAGAAAGACGGGTAACGTTTCGGAGTTTCTTCCTTTATTTTTAATTTGCTTAGGATGGATCTTGAAATGGCATGGGAAATACAAAAATCGCTGTCCTTGCCCGCGCTGGACCACCAAGCAATGTATTAAGTTTCCCCCCTTACAGAAAGCAAGTAGTTCATGAGATGCTTTGCGGAAAATCGAGGCTGATTTTGAATTGCTGAACTCCTGCTACTGTCAGTTCATGCAGGAATTAATTCTGTAAGCGGGGCAATCCTTTCAGGCTTTAACCTTCAGAAAGATGGGGAGCCGAGTTGCCAAAAGCGAGGCATTTACCGTTTTTAGTAGGATTATGGCCTCGGATTAGCCGTTAAAAAGCCAGTAGCCAAAGTACAGGCACGGCGTAAAGGAGGAGAACATCTCGTAATTTCAGTTCTGTAACTCTGAATCTAAAATTCTGCGGTTCCGTCCCCCAGCGACCGGCAAACACGGCGGCGGGGGCTGCGCACTGCCCCCCGCCCGCCGCCGGGCGGTGCCCGCCCCCCCC
>Ga0181612_111905_pt1 | contig 17287 bp, 10 predicted proteins | sample HoacroProtozoa21_FD_119630 | JGI IMG/M metagenome (GOLD analysis project Ga0181612, IMG submission 119630) | Hoatzin crop microbial communities from Cojedes, Venezuel. Combined Assembly of Gp0051906, Gp0051904, Gp0051908
CCAGAGTCTGTAGCTGAGGATGGTGTTAAAACAGAAGTCAGTGGTTGGCTCCTTAGCTTAGGAGTCAATTGTACACTAACCTCTACGTATAATTTAAAAGCAGCTTGAGGGAATACTAGCCCATGAGTGCCTTTAAACTCTACCATCTGGCCAGGACCCCAGGGCCCCTGGTGACAAATGAGCTGAGCCAAAGAGCAGCAGCATTCCAGCTGCACCATGTCTCACCTCCCGCGCTCCCCTTACCCTGAGGACTGCAGAGGGAATCCACTGACATCGGATCCAACTCTGCACCAGCTGGAAGCATCCCTACAACGAGGGTCTCCTCCATCTGAGGACATTTGGCAACTCATTGCCCTGCCAGCATGGCCTAATTCTTTTCAAGAAGAGCTTTAGATAGAGATGAGAGTATGAATACTATTTCAGATTAATGTTTCAAGACAATGCCATAATGAAAATACTGGATTTTGTTCTTAAACTAGTTTCTGCTTTGTTTTTTAAAATATTGTCTCATGAGAAATCATCTCCATTTGAATTTCAGGGAAGATTATATTTATTTTCTGTAAGTCCAAAATGTACTTTTTTATAAATCGGTAAAGAAAGTGCTTGATCTCTGTTCTGCTTGGTCCCCTCTAAAACTGTGTGCTCTGATTTAATACAAGAGTTGTCTGTCACTGACAATGGATGACTCTACCTAACAGAACTGTTGACGCACAAAAGTTATTTCCATCGCATCTACAGGCTTAAAGAATGTGTTTTGCAGATGCAATTAATTTGAAACAAACCCTGTGTATCCTGTAGAAAAATTAGGACACAGCAAATCCAGGTGAAAAAGAATGGCAGCTAAGCCTCTTCCTCTGTCAGCACTGCACGCATAGCAGAGTGGTGCAGAAGCAGACACTGGGACTACTCAACCCCCAGAACTGCAAAGCTCGTTACAAAATGCGGGGGTGTGCCCTTTGCTGGATGGAATCGTGTTGGCTTGGATGGGTCATTGCACCTCCAATCCCCAATCAAGTGAACAGCTACTGTAAAGGATATTACCAGGGCCTTTGGCTATAATATCCTCTTAAAAGGCCTCTAAAATGTGTGTGAAGTTGGGGGAGAGTATTCTAGTGCCAGCCACCTTGTTAATCACCTGGACTGGGGCTGGGAAGAGGAAAGAACGGAGCTGAGCTCTCCTGCTGCATCAGGACTGAGGGTAGGCACCATTCCCTCCACTACAATTTTGGCTTATCTGATGTACATTGCTTGACACCCAAACCTTGGTGTAGAACAGCAGGAATATGTCTGATGTGCTTTCTGTAGTCAGTGCCCTGTAGGAGAGCACACACGATGTGATTGCCCGGCCTTCAGCAGCATCATATATTAGTACGTTTGTATTGCCACTGCAGGAAGGAGGCCAGACAAGTGCCAGGACCACTGTGTGCTGGGTAGCATGCAGGCACAGCACAAGGAAGGTGGCCCACCATCTTGCAGAACTTCAGGACTGTTCCTCTGTTAGTCTATTGCACTGATTTTTTTTTTTTTATTTTATTTTTTTTCTTTTTCTTCCTCTATGGGAAGGGACAAAAGTCTGATCTGATCTATGGTTTGGTCTTCATAAAGGTCAGCGAGTTTTCAGGCCTGACCAGTTTGAATGTTAGAAGTGATGCCTGACTGTTTTCATTACTTGTGTCTTGCATTACTGGGAGACTGGATATAGGAGAGTAGTGGGGCTTGACATGCGAGGATACTTGGCAGCAAGTTCAGGCAGTGGCAAGGCGAATAACTGGATTATTAAATACCTGGTTGCTGTCTAGTCAAGAAACTTGCCAGGCAGCGCAAGACGTCCAAATAGATGCACGGGAGCTTTTGACCACCAAGGCTGACCTCCAGCACTTGGACAAGCAGGAAAGCTTTATGAGATGTTAGTAAGAACAGGCACCATATTCTCCTTTGAGACCCAGCCATCAGCGTGCAGCACATGCACAGCGGCAGAACAATCGCACTGTGTCTGTAATGCTTCGTGACAACCGAATATCAAAGGGTTCCATACCAATGCACTTACCATTAGGTTTCTTTATTCATGTTCCTACCTATCTTGGCTTCTCCCCAGAGTTGGAGTGGGAGGACACTGTCAATTATTCTATTTGTGCTCTGTCCGCAATCTGAAACTCTGCCCATTATTCTAGGCAAGACAGCTGTTTTTGTTGAAATGAATGGCTGAAAACAAGTTAACAATACTGACACTTAAATTGACATAATTAGGCTTCAGAGTCAATACCCACAGAGACCTGTGAGAGGAGCTGGTATTTATCATAGCTGTTGTTTCAGTTCTTTTGCAAAGGCAGAAGCTAGAGCTGCACTGGGGTATAATAAAAAAAAGGAAGAAAGAAAACCAAAACTGGCTTTTTATCACTTCGCTAAATGAAGAGCTGAAGAGTCCTGTAGTCTCTGCTGGGTGCCGCTACAAGATGCGCGTTGTTAGCTGCTTATGCAGTCTGACCCTTCTCCTACTTTCTGAAATATTTGCCATGTAATCTCATGGTTTAATTGTTGCGTGGTTTTGATGTATAGCCCACCTGGCTTTGCTTTATTCCTTCTTGTTCTCTTTTTCAAATCCTGTTGCAACTCTTTCCCTTAGTTGTACATCCTGGCTTGTTGTGATGCAAAATTTTAGGTCCAGGCATGCAGCTCTGTGCCTTCTTGTGTGAAATCTACAATGATGTCCATTTGTGTCTTCCTCTGCTCTTGTAGTGTGCACATGTAGGGTGTTACTGTGTTATCCTCTGCGCATGCAGTGTTATGGAGTAGTAGCTTTGTTTACAGTACACTAACTAGAACAATAAAATGAGTTATGGAGAAAAAGGAAAAAATATTTTTAATAAACTGTACAACCCCTTTGCTGGTTTATCTGGAAACAGCGATGGGCAGCCTGATACTAGCAGAAGTGCTTGAAGTTTTATTTGTTCCTGTGCAACAACTGTAGAATAGTGCAGAAGACCAGGCTCTCTACCTCCGTTTGTGTAATGAGGCCACTGGAGGTAGAAATTGAGACACAGAGCTGCACATAGAAGATGCTGAAATGCTCTTAAAACAGACCTACATAATTAAAGCACTTCACACTTTCCTGGAAGAGTAGCTTTGTGCTATTAGTTTCCTGACAAGGAAGTCTGTTTAATGTGTTTGAGTTATTTTATTTTATTTTATTTTTTAGCCCTGCTGGAGCCAGAGTGTAGTATACCCAGAAGCAACAGAGCTTTTATAGGAATCTGTGTCTTTCAAGCTGGCATTTGCCCTTTTGCAAGCAAAAAAGAAATGCTGAGGTCTTTACAATGCCTAGTGAATCCCCAAAGTCAGCCACAGAAGTCTGAAGGCCTATAGCACACGGCACACCATAGATCCAGGCTCTCCTCAAGGACCTTTGTTGGAAAACAATGAAAAGAACTTGAGTTGCAGAAGTCAGAAAAATTCAGTACTCTCCAAAGACAAAAGATACCAAAGGATACTTGTGTTGTGAGCTGCCCTGAAGTGAAGAGCCAGGGGGTAAGGTTTGGCTTTGCCTCTTCCTGTAGTTCCAGGTTGCTTGGATCCAAACCCTTGTAGTTAGCTGAGGTTCTTCGAAAAAAAAAAAACTATGAAATTTGTTGTCTTCCTTTTCCTTATAAAAGAAAAAGCTAGAATACAAAGTTAGTGAGGGAGGAGGAAAAGAGCAGTAAAGGAACGATAAAAATGCAGTATTCTGCTTCCTTAAGGCCATGCTGGACTACAGCGATCCCCGTTGCCTCAGGGAGCCTGCCCAGAATTGAGGGAAGCTTGAAACTTCCTTTCCTGTTACAGACATATGCTTTCCCAGAATGCCATCCCTGAGACTCAACGCCCAATTCCCATGGGCTGACTTCCACTTCCAGGCTATTTGCCATGTTTCCGAACTAGCCATGTGTCTAAGTAGCAAGCGTAGACTCTGCAAGTCCATTTCTCCATGCTGGCCTCTAATGTGTTCATGCTCAAAACAAGGACTTTCAGTCCAAAATGGCATTTATTGTAGATTAAAGAAATCATCAAGAAAGAGAAAAAGTGAAAGAGAGCACAGCATGTTTATATTGAGTTTCTTAACACGAGAAATTATTCCAACCTCTTACAAATTAGCAAACCCAATTCATAGACTAAAGGGGCTGGCTGGCTTTCAAAGAAAATAGCAGAGAAAAAGCCTAGCAAAGAGAAATCATTCATTACTGCATGTTCGTGAAGACAAAGAATATTTTAAGCCTGTGTCCTGCCAGTTGTTCTATGTGGGTAGACCTGTTCTGCTAGTCCAAAATTTAAAAGGAAAAAAAAAAAAGTTCAAAAAAAGTGAAGACTCGTGGTGGCTGGGCTGGGAGGAGCTGCTCGAATTTGATTCAGACCAAATAGTGAGCAAAGTCCTGACCTCCAAGATGAAGCATGGCTTTCTCCCCACCATACTCTATATCTGAGCTTCAGAGACTTATCTGAAGCTAACTTATAACTTTGTATACACTATCTTCCAAGACTTAGGTCTTCAGAAGCATCTTTAATGGTAATGGTGACAGTCAGTCAATCTGTCTCCCTCTCTGTTGTTGAATTATCTAAGGTGCCTAGACTCTTCTCTTACGCCTCTCAGCTGAGGTAAGCCTGGGTGTAAACGACGGACACCTCTTATGCTGTTGTCTTGTAGGGAAAGAGTATGTTCTCAAATTAGCATAAAATGGGTGTATCTAGAGGTCTGGTTTATCTGAGGTTATCTGAATATCATGGATGACTGAATTCAACCTTTTAGGGATGCCTTAATTCGTATGGCTGCTCAGGGATGTTACTGGAGGACTCGTCAAGATACTTGAATAGGAGAGTATACACCTGCTAAATGTCTCTGTGTGATAGTTAAATGAACTCAAGTGACAGGTGTCCCACTCCACTATCCTGCAGTTGGGACACAAGTTTTTAGTTCTTGGGTGACACAACTGCAAAGACAAAACCAGCTGGCTGGCAGTTGAACTCAAGCAATGGGCCAGACCAAAGCTACCTCTCCTCACTTAAGGACTGAAAAGGCAGAGGCAACCAAATCCACTTTGCTTTTGCTGCACAATATCAAGTCACAATCAAGGTTTTGATATTTGTCCTGAAAGATGAACGAATGTGACTGCCATATTGTCAGGGTGGAAGCCACATCATGCCTCTCTGATTCTGAGGCAGAGCAGAGATTTCTCTTGCAAGTTTAGAGTTGTTTGGGGTATGAGATAGTTGGTTTCTGTTAATTTGTCAACAGCCATAGGATGAATGGCCATCGCAAATCTCATAAGCTTCTATTCCAAATCTAATATACACTCCCTCTGCTTCTGCTTCTCTAATCTGAGTATTATTTGCATGGATACAATCAGTGAAATGCGTAAAAGAGCTGCTAGGAAAAAAAACCCAAACAAACCAAAAAAACCAACCCTCTTTCCCACTCCTCAAGTGTACTGCAGTTGATCTAGGGGAACAAATGAGGAGAAGAAAAAATGATCCATGACAGATGTTAGTCGCGTCATTGCCTCACTACTGGAAGTTGCTTTGATTTTCCCAATGAAAGAGTAGAGAAGAACCAGCACATAAACAGCACTGAATACTTTTCAACTAAGGCTATTTACATTGTAGATATTGAGTGCTTGTGAGCCGCACTCTGTATGCCACAAACCTAGAGGGTAAGCTGTTTTTTGATGCAGAAGTCAAAATACTTGCTGAAATAATAAAAAAAAATGTATATCAAAGTATTTTCATCTGGGTTGCTTTGAACTTCATGCCACGTTTAAGAATGTCGAGTGCTTTTCAGTTTCAAAACTTCTTCACATGCATCTTTAATTTTTAATGGCTGTGAAAGATGAGCGAATATTATCCTCACTTCTTATCTGAGGAAGACTAGGACTGACATGACTTGCTGAAAGTGGTGCGAAGAGTAGGTAAACCTTCTGTTTGGACTAACTGGACTCACCTTTTTTTGAAATCTTAAATGGAGCACAGGTGAATTGGATGTAAAGACTATCTTTCATTGGTTGCCAAGGTCACAGTTTTGGTACAGTCTAATTAACAGCACATAACCTATTATAGAGGCTGTAGAAATGGGATCCATGCTATAGATGCTTTCTAAAGAGGGGCCTGGGAAGGCCCAGCCTGCCAAACGCACCAGTGCTGGCACTTTGCTTGGTAATATCCTTGGCTTCTTTCCATCGTTTATCAATTTAAAAAAAAAAAAGTTGTCTATCATTTAAAAAAAAATTAAGAATTGTTAATCGGTAATGCTCAAGCAGACAGCAGACGAGACCTCTTAATTCCAGGAAAACCTGGTAGTGGGATGGTGCCATATGTTTAGAACATATGGACTGATGAAATAAAATGCTTCTGGAGGGAGGGCACTCCAAGGCATTATACCTTGCATGGCAGCATTTGAAATCAAAATGTAAAAAAAAACATGGTGAGGGTGGGACAGCACTACCTGCTCCACAGACATGTTAATGAGGCAAGTGGAGAGCTAATGGACTACAGATTAAGCACGTTTTAGACATTCATTTAACTAAAGGAAATATTATTGTGCTGCAGTTACCCAGGAGGTCAGAGATTTCAAAGTTTAAAGCCGTAAGAAGCATCCCTGAGGGTTATTAAGCCATAACCTTTCAGATCTCCCAGGAATGAGCATTCAGCAATGTACCATTAGCGTGTGAATCACATGGTCCTCTTACCCCCCTCCACCCCCCCTCCAATTTTTGCTACATTTACCTGCTGGGTCTTGTCTTAAATTAGACTGCGAGCTCTTTCTGGCTTGCTTTGTATTTGCATAGAGACTAGTACAATGGGTCCCTGATATTGAATGAGCCTTTGGATCCTACTATAATACCAACATATGAGTAATGAATACCTAATAATAATAATAATAGTGTCTGCTTTGTGTATGGGCTTCCCTTTTTTTTTCCCCCTGCGCTCATTCATGTGAGCTACCTCACCCTCAGTGGCTTTAGCCCACAATTTCTTTTCTTATTTTGCTTTTGTAAATTGGAGTGTCTCTAGTCTAGCAAGCAGACTTATGCTGATGTGCTGGAGAAGAGCATGGGGCCCTTACAGGAAGAAGAGGGCACATGACAGGTAGCGTAGATGTTTAGTCAGGTCAAATAACAAATGTTGTGCCTTGGGTCTCAAGCTCCATCTGAGCTGCCTTTATAGATGTTTCGGTAGCCTCTCTTCTGCGGTTTATTCTGATTCTTGTGACCTTTCCAGCTCTGTTTCTTGCTTCACAGTTACAAAGGGAGCATGCCAAGGACAGCTCTACACAGAATCCCATGCTATAAACAGGGATGTCTTCTCTAAGAGGAAATTGCTTCTACTCAGAAGAGATTTCTCTAGAGACAGGTCACCCTTCCCTCAGAGGGAAAAGACTGGCAAAGCACAGAAGGCAGCCTACGTAAAAGGAAAAATGGCTTTCCACCAAAATTGGGTGTGTCAGAATTAAAACGTTAAGAGAAAGAATAGGGTACAGTGAGTTACCTGTGAGCTGCCATGGTCTAGCACTCATTACAGCTCTGTTTAAGTGCTTGGTCACTTCTAATGGCTGCTTGTTCCAGCGCTGTCTCAATTATCTAACCCTTTAAATTTGAGGGAGACAGATTTCTTTAGTGGATGGGGTTTGGTTTTGTTTGAGTTTTTATTGTAATGTTAAGGTAGATACTTGGCCTGTGTAGCTGCACACACCTTCCCTTTCAGTAATCAATTATATTTGGATTTCTGTATTGCCTGTTGAGTTTTCTTTCTTCCCCTTTTCACTGCGAAGGTGACCCATCGTTACTGAGCAGATGTGGGTAATGAAGAGTAATGCTTTGTCTGAGCTTGTAATTCCCAGGCCAGGTGAAAATGAGGGCACAGTAGAGTCCTCACGAGGAAGGCTCACACTGGACAGGTCAGTTTTATAATGGACTCTCCATAATACATTTTGCTCCTCCACACCCTACCCTTGCATCGTTTTCAGGTGACTTCCCTGCTACCATATTGCTGCTTCGGGGCCAAAGAGCACCCCAGCATTCCCTTAGTTAACTGTCTGAAGTTGAAGGAGAGGGATTGCTGCTGAAAGGATACTCTGTCCCTCATATACACCCGCACCAGCTGTGGATCAGAATGTGATGTCAGGGTAGCAGTGTGGGCCTTGCTTTTGGAGAGGTGCGTCCATGAGTGTGTGCCCCTTTTCTGAAGGAAGGTGAAACTTTGGGGGGACTATATTCTTCCAGAAAAAACAAAAGCTGTACAGTGCACTGCTGTCTGCTGTTTTTAGAGGCATGTACACTCCATTGACTGCCTTGGTGTACGTTCTGAAGATAACCATGAGTTAGTTGGCCTGTCTGTCTGAAGGGGATACAGTGTAAGGCTAGGTCTTTCCCAGTATAGTTTTTGTCTGGAAGGAAACTCTGAGAGAGGTGTAGAAAAGGAGAGAGATAACCCCCAGGAAAGTCAAACTATCTATTTATTTAGTTATGTGTTTTGGGTTGCGTTTTGCATTAATCGCTGCCACACGCAGGAGCCCTGTAATTTATTATTGGTGATAAGTGTGGACAGTAGCTATTATTTTTGCTCCCTGTTCTAAAATGTGGCAAGCAGGGACACTTAGATTTATGGAACATGCATTATTCAAATCTCAGGGCCTGATGGCTCAGCATGAACAATCCCAGCTATTTCCAGAACCTTTCAGTCTTTCCTCCTTTATTCCTCCTTATTTTTCCCTTCCTTTACTCTTTCTTTTTTTCCTGTTTTGTTAGGCTTCATTATGACAAGGGGAATTTATTTAGGCCACGGTAGCTCCAGTGAAACTCATGGTTCACACCAGCAACAGGACAGGTCTGACAAGGACTTCACAGGCTAATGCAGAGGGGCCTGATTAATGCCCGTTATGCAGAGCCAGAGGAAAAGGCAGTGTGTGTTTGGATAGATATCTAACTGTTAGAAAATGCTGATTTGGTAAAGTAAAATCTGGGTGAACGGTTTCCTGGGTCAGAGTCTTCTTTAGCTTTTAATGGCTGACTTCCGCTGGAGCTGTTGTAGGGCTGGAGCAAATGCTGTGTGTCTGTCTAGGCTAGTGCTAAAGGCACTGAAGCTATGTCACCTGTCATCGTCAGGAGTGAACTGCTGCTAGATATGTCTGAAATCTCTCTCACATGTGCACACATCATGTTAACAGGTGGATTTCACGCTGAGGATCTAGATACTCGTCTCTCTTCTCTGGGTATAAGCTGCAGGGTATAAACTGTGGGAGCTGAGAGGGTTCCCCTGGCAGATGTTCCCTCTAGCCAGTGCTTGGATTTTGGCTAGTTTCTCCCTCTAGCTGATTGCAACCACTGCTTAACAAATACCAAAGAATTTCTGCAAGAAGAAAAAAGAGTTAGTTTCTAGGAACCTCCTACTTACATGCAGTTAGAAGCAAAAGGAAAAAAAAAAAAAATCTAATGTGGTGCCATAAGAAAGCTAGTAAATTCTGAGGCGCCTTCAGACTGGGTGATAAAATCCAATGATGGTAGCAAAACTGAAAATTAAATCTATATCACTAAGACTAATGTTTGGGGGCCTAAACAGGACCGCAGCTTGGAAAGGTAAGCATAGCCAAGGAGTAATGCTCAAAGCAGGAGCAAAATTTCAGCAAAATGAAATTGAATGACTTTATCAAATGACTCAGTATCACCTGGGGAAGTCCCAATAACACCTAATCTACCCACACTCTGCTGAAGTGTCACAAGCCTTCATGTGAGCACGTCTGTGCCATCTGTGGTATGTTTGTATTGGAATGCCTTCCTATTGTGCGGGAATAGAAATGATCTGTACTAGTATAACCTTCTTTTGTATCAGTGTAGGTACATCTTCTCTGGACTTGTAGGATAAAACCAGTACGTTTTCACACGCATAACCGAAGTCTCTAAATTATATGCTGCCTTTTAATAATGCTGTTGGAAATCAGTTGTCAGAAACCTGCAAAGTATGGGAGACGGTGGAGAACTGAAGAAGGCCAAGCTATGGGGGCACAGAAAACTGGAGTCTGAGGGTTTATTTCCACTGCTTTAGTTCACATAGATTCTCTCTGCTCCACTGTTAAATTGTAGAGCAGAGAGCCAGAGGGCTCTGGTTATACTCATGAAAATTATAATATGTGGATAACAATATGCTCCCTTACCCAACATGACTGTATTTGCTCAGCCTGTTTGTGTACCTACAGATGAGCCTTGGTATTCTTGTTATTCACATACTAAGTCACAGCAGAAGAAAACTTCATTTTTTCCTTTTTCTATTGAGACTGCTAGGATATGCTCCCAGGGCTACGTATTTTTTAAAGAAATAAGTGAGGCAGAATTGGGGGGAAAAAGATAAATACACAACAGCGTAAATGGCAGTTCTGAATCAAAATGGATTGGGAAAAATCAATGGGAAACCAGAAATTCTGTCTGTGTGTGTGGAAAAATGTGGTAAGGTCACAGACAAGCATTTTGCGTAGATTTGTGTGGGCTCTGTCAAAATATGAGTTCTGATAGAGCCTTTAGTGAGACAGATTTCAGGTCTCAGACATAAGCGTGTTAACTGTTTGCCAGCCTCTGAAATACCATGGCGAGGAGACACTCAAAGCCATGCTTTCAATACTTTAAGAACGAACTGAAATCTATACTATTTCAGAGTTGTACCAAAGTTCGAAGTCCTGATTGTGAGTGCCGCTGAACTTTGACATGTCATTTGGAACAGAACTTTGTGGGTTTTGCCTTTCTATAATAGGATTACTCTGAATTATCCAAACTGAAATTGAACACACATAGCAGTGGCACATGGACTGGAGAAACAGTTTATCAAGCTCAAGCAAATGTTGTTTGTAGCAGCTAATTTCTTGAATGCACAACAAGGAGTACTGGCTCCCGTTTTAGGCACTCTGGATGTTAGTTCTGAAATGGAATATTCTGTCTGGTTGGAGCCTTTTTTTTTCTTCTCTAGAAAAAAAATCCCACTGTTTTAAAAACCCCAAAAAACTCTGTGGTTTTTTAAAAAAAAGTATAAAAATTAGTCACAAATCAGGATGGAAGATTGGAAAGGCAAGAACAAACAGATGATGGGAAATTAATTTCTAGGAAAATTTCTGAGGAAATTGAGTATGATACAGTCCAAAGCTGTGATGATGATTGACACATACCCGCAGAGCACTTTGATTTCCACAAACTAGCATTTTTACAGAGTTTTTCCAACCAGTGTTGCTTTTTGTGGCTCAGTCACTACGAGTGACTCAAATAGAGCAAGTCTGTTGTCTTCCCAGGGGAATCACTTGAAGAGCGACGTGATACAAAACTTTAAGTACGTAGATTATGAAAAACTTAGATGATAGTTTTAAGAGTCTAGAAGGAAATGTAAGGATATTGAAATCCCTACAATGCTTTGTATATTATTTATAGTGTTAGGATAATGCAGTTCCTTTCCCAAATTTGGCCTGTTCTAAACAGTGAAGGCTTGAAAGTTTGTTAACAGGTTGCTATCAAGTATCTGCAAAGTATTTTCTGTCTGTGAATAAAGGTGAGAGCATGAAACTCTGCGGATATAAAAGACATGTGAAGGAGAACAGACTAGCCAGAACACCCACAAATTTTAAATGGTCTCAAAACCTGGAACCAAATCTTTCAGGTTGTGGCTTTGCGAAAAAAAGGGGGAGAAAGACAAGACAGTCAAGGGCAATCATATACTAAGTGCCTCAGCAATGCCAGTAGCATGTGCCAGAGGTTTTTGGCAATAGGTATAAAGGAGAGATTAATGGACCTATCAGGAAATGAGAATAATAATTAATGAAGTGTATAAAGACAATTAATGTATTATTTATAATGTGATTCTTCTCTGAAAAGCGTCTGAAAAATGTGTTTGTTGGTAGGTCCCTGTAGGCGTCTGTGAGGATTGAATTTGATGCTTCCCGATTCAGGCAGTGGAGTGTGGGGAAAGATGTGCCTATTTCCAGCGGCAGCTGGGAGACCTACAGCTGCCCATGGAGTTATGTCATGAGACGCACCTTCCTTGAAAGCACAGCCCAGATTTTTAGGAGTGTATTAGTTAAATCCAGCATCTCAGTCTCTGCTCACAAACCTAGCTGCTATAATCCCCAGATCTGTCCCTCCTCCATTTGGGACTTCACTGTTAATAGCATCCCTTTCTCTGCCTGTTTCTGATCTTTCTAGGTAAAGCTGTTCTCCTCCTGCTATGAGTCATGCTAGATTAAGGTTTCTTTTGTTTCTTCCCTTCCCTCTTTCTCACCGTGACTCTTGAGACATTGCTAACTGGATCTAAGAGTCCCTGGGCTTGGTTGGGTCCTTCAGTAGGCGAGTCCAGTGGAGATGTTTGTACCTAGCAAGTTCTTGTAGAGTCTGGCAGGCAACATGCAAGGGATTTGGGGCTGTCCTCTGGGTCCTCCCGCTCTTAATAGCTGTTATTTATTTCATTTATCACTGCCTCAGTTTCTCAACTTGAAAAATTAGTATAGTAATAAAGTCTTAGCTTACCTAGAGCAGGAGTTGTCATACTGAGAGTCCTAAAGGTGTGATGCTGGCTGATGTGGAAGAAAGGACATGTTGGACAATGAAGTAAAGAATGCTTATTATATTAAGTTTCTCTCAGTATTCCTCTAGAGATTTTTTTGTTTTCAACCCATATAGCACACTTAAATTTTTTCAAGCACTGGTGCCAAATATCCACTGTCTCAGACAAATGTTATAGCCCTTCCCGTGCTGCCAAATTTTTAGAAGTTGTCAGGTAGAAGGAAGAAGAGCAATCTTATTTAATTATCTGAAAATTTTCTGTTTTATTTAGGGTGCTTGCTGTTTAGATAGTTGTGGCAGGATGGAAGAAGGTTAGTGGGCTTTTCTAGAGTCAAGGAGAGAGGGTCGGATACCTCTAACTCACATGACTTGTACATTAGTAACTTCAGTGTATATAATCATCTTAATGGGCAGAGTTTTGATGTCTGTATTGCACCCCACTTGGTGCCTCCTTGACTGCATTTTGCCACTCGCCTACTCCATACTGAAGTTGTCCCCGGAAGGCTAGTTGTCATTCTGGGTTTTAGATATATCAGTTTGCTTTCAGGGTTCTGATGTTGCTATTAAAAAGCATGACATTGGCATACATTTTTGCACCTGCAAGGAGTTGGGTTGGTTCCATCATTTGGTCTTCAACGTCATAGCATGACTATCATGTCTTATGAAACAGAACAGGACTCGGGAGAAACACACCACAGAGGGTCTACCATATCTGCATGGGTCAAACATGGAAAAAATGGTAGATATTGCTCTATAATTCTTACCTAAGGAGTTTCATGAGGTGCACCTTGTCCTTCCAAACTATTGAAATGAGCTCCCGAGAGAAATTTTGAGATGAGAGAGAGAAAAACCATGTAAGGTGGATACCAACCAGCTGCAGCTTATCTTTCTGCTTACTGAAAGCAACACCGTAACTGTTTTTCAAATGTTTGTGAGTAATCAGCACTTGGATAAAGCCTCTGCCTAGAGCTAAGCTTGAGCAAGGAGGCAGCTGTGCCGCTGGAGACCATGCTCCCAGAATATTGCTGCCTTCAATCATTGGCAACTGCCTCCATGTTTACTTGGGCTCTTTTACTGTGCTCGAGGAAAATACTTTCCCTTACCTCTGTTGTCATGGGCAAAACAGTTTCAGCTTGGGGAATTTAACCGAATTTTATTTTATTGCCAGTTAACATAGAGTTTTAATTACTCGTTTGTGTATGGAGAAACAAAGGAAGGAAACAATTAAATAAACACGGGGAGAAAACCTGTTCCTCCCCTTCTCCAGGCTCAGCTTCTGTCCAACACCTCCCTGTGCCCCCTCAGCTTGTTTTTGCCGCACATTACGTTTGGTCCCTGCCAGTCCCTTGGGTGAGGCGATGAGCAGCACAGGAGGCTGGGTTGGTGCATGACGGTTTCTTGCTGCTGCTCCTGCTTTCTTGATTTTTTTTTCTTCCCCTGCTCCTTCCTCCTCATTCGTTCCCTGCTTGTCTTGGTTCTCCACAGCCATGGTCCCTCTGGGGTGTCCCTGCTTTGGTGTTGGTCCCCCCATAGCTGCAGTCACCTCAGAGGTGTACCTTCTCTTATAAAATCTCCTTTTGTGTCTCGTCCGGAGCCCCCTCCCTGTCATGCTGCCACCCTCCCCTCCCCGGGCCCCTCTGGCTGGCCGTGGCACAGTGCCAGCATGGGTGGACACTGACTGGGACCAGCCCAGGGCAGTCCTGGTCCTCTCCCACCTAGGGCACCCTGCGCCCCTTGCTATCAGCGCCCTGACAGCGATGTCCATTTGCTCGCCAAGGGGAAGGTGAGACATCCTGTTAAAAGGAAAGAGAGCTAGCACATACCAAGTCAGATATGGTTACTAGTCATCACATACCAGTTGTGTTGAGGTGCCAAGGATTTCAAACAAGCCAAGTGACATGGAGAAGAGAAGTGTAGCTGCTGTGTTGTTTTGAATGAATGCAGATGTGGTTGAGCTGTAAAAGTCTCAATCCAGGGAATCTCATTCAGCCATTTTGCTTTGCAGTTTTGCCCAGTTACTTAACTTTTGAGTGTCGTCTTCTTCTCTGTTGCTATCAAGACTAGTATGGAAAGATCTGGGACTTGCCTTTGCTCTGTAATATCTAGACTGAACACTTTGGAGGTGAGGGGGGTCTTGTGGTAGCCCGGGATCAGAGATGTGGCATGACACCGGGTCCGTTCAGCTCTCGCCCTGAGATTTGTTGGGCAGGCGCTGCACACATCTGCTTTGCAAGCCAGTTTAGGAGGGGCTGAAAGAAAAAGGAAGATCAGAAAAGTCAAGTTGGTGTATTTAACATTGGATGAGAAGATCTCCCCTTGAAGGTGTCCCAAGACCTGCCTGAATAACGAGGCCTGTCATGGGTGGACAGATAAAGACCAAGTGCCTGATAATGACCGCAATAACATTTTATCATTGGTAGAAATATTCCATGAGGGGCATGATAACCTAGGGATCATGCATGACTTAGTCACCTGATGCTGGCATCTCCCCCTCAGAATAGTTTCTGTGGGCAACACAATACAGACTACTGCTTTGCCCTGGTCAGCAGAGCACAAGCTGGGACAGGCAGCTTCTTACCAGCAGGAGAAAGAGCAACCAGCAGCATCTCTTGGACTTCTTTCTAGTGCCAGCTGAACTTTAAATTGAGCTGGGAAAGGAAAGTGTCGTAGAACTGTGTAACCGAGAGCTCACTTTAGAGATAACGCTGCAGTGAGAAATTACTTGTTTTGTCAGAATTGTTTAAAAGAGAGGAACCTTTTTTGACACTGCCCTTTTCACAGCCCCTTCATGTTTGTCAGCCTAATTTGAGCTTTTAAAAAGAGAATTTTGCATGAGCATCAGTACCACAGTGGGAACTAGAGGAAGCTGGACATGCTTGAGTATCTGTCAGGTAAAGGTTGTTTGTGCTCATCACCAAACTGAGTGTGCACGGTTTGGGATCATTGGGTACCTCTTCTTTCTTTGGGAAAGTCTAGGACTGGGAGACCAGAGGGAGCAACGTGTCAGCTTTGAGTTTCATCAGGGCAGCTCTTGGGGCCTTTTGACTAGAAGAGCAGATGGTAGTGGAGGTAAAGATGAAAATGCGCCAGTCAGAGTATTATTCAGAAAGGGAGTAAGAGGCATTACAGAAGTCCTGTTGATAGCTGGAGCAGCTACCTGAAAGTGTAGAGGGACACCATCTAAAATCTAAGTAATCTCTCTCTTTTTGATCACATTATGCATGTGGACAATACATGTTTAAGATTTGCTAGTACTCTTCTTTCAACTCTGTTCTTCCGGTTCTGTACAGTGTATTCATTTTAAGGACCGCTTCTCTGTAATTTAAACCCCTGTGAAACAGAGTCTGTGTTTGCCCCTCAGAAATCCCTTAACAGTGGCTGTTGCTTTTCTGCAGTAAATGTGGCCCTGGAACATGCCAGTGTGCACACAGTGTCGTGTGCTACAGCTGGCAGATCCAGAGACCCCATTAAGCTCAACGTGTATAGAGTTTAAATTTTTTTTTTCTCTTTTACCACTATGTCTTCTAATATCATTCTGAAAAATGCTTCACTAGTCTGTACTATTTCACCTAATCCCATCCCATCACAGCAGTTGGGGTGAGAGCTGCTATGTTTTTGACATAAAATACAAATTATCATTTATCTTCCATCCAAGCCCTCTTCTGTGAGTTGATCTTTTATGACCATTGCAATCCAGCCCTGTTGTTGCTGAATATCAGGCATTTGCACTAGGAATGTGCAGGGAAAGAATTCTACCATCTCTATAACTTCTAGCTGACCATTACTGCTATTGAAATAAGGTGCGTTTTGATCTCTGGCATGTTTGTTTCTCTCGCCATTCAGTCAGGGCTCAAAGGTGACAGAAAAAGCAGATTGTCCTTTAGCTTAATAGGTTGCCCTGCTGTTTTCCAAGGCAGAGATCCTTGGCTTAATTTATTGCTGGAATGGATTGCTTCCAAATAAGGATAATCCTCCTCATGCTGTTTCTTCACTTGGTTACCTTCCTGTTCTTTTCACTGGCAACATCAGCCTCTGCAATTCTGGTTTATTCTTGCCAGGAGACTCTTATTCATTTGCTGTGTTTATTGTAGTTATGGTCCTAAACCCGCTATCTTCAGTAGCTTAAAACTTTCCGAGACAATTGCTTCAGGGGCTTGAGCTTTTTGCTCATGTTTTCAACCCAAAAGTGAGTTCCAGAAGAAGAATCTGCTTGGATGTGTTGGTAGTGAGGATTTTAAAGTCATGCATTTTTTTTCTGGCTAAACACATTGAAAATAATGACTTTGTGCTAGATTGACTCCTGCTTGCGCAAGGAGAGGAAGTGCCAGGAGTTTGCTATCATGAAATTCCTGCGGGCAAGCTGCGTACAATGTAAAGGCATCTCTCACAGCTGCTCTTTAATAAAATGAGATGTTTAATCTAGCTTAATGAATCTCGTTGGCCCTTGAGTCTGGACCCTGGCTTTCACCAGGGTGCCTGTGTCAGTAAAGAGTACAAACCGCTTCCAAGAGAAATTATTGAGTTTTACCTTCAAAACATCAAGTCCTCTCAGCTCTGAAGTGGCTTTGGCACTCTCTACTCCCTTCTGTCCCACTGCTGCACTTCTCTGCACTCACGTGACTGCAGAAAAGAAGATGCTAGAGATGAGAGAGGTGGAAATCTGATTTCAGTGTGATTGATCGCATAGCCCAGCTCAGTCTGATTTTGTTCCTCATTTCTTGCAAAGACAGAAAGAA
>Ga0181612_140788_pt1 | contig 17287 bp, 6 predicted proteins | sample HoacroProtozoa21_FD_119630 | JGI IMG/M metagenome (GOLD analysis project Ga0181612, IMG submission 119630) | Hoatzin crop microbial communities from Cojedes, Venezuel. Combined Assembly of Gp0051906, Gp0051904, Gp0051908
CTTTATTTCTTTTAGCAGAAATAGGTTTTTATAAAGGAATATCCTGCTTGTAAGCTGTAGCTATTCTCTTGGAAAAAGCGGAAGAAAACACGGTGTTGAGGTTTTGGCATGTAGGGTTGATGCTACCTACTTAAAGGGGAATCATGATAAGTGAAGATAAATGACTCGGGCAAAAGCTGCCTTTTCTGTCTCTGGCATTAGTCGAAAAACACAGGCTCAGCTCATACTCTGAGACCAGACAAACTTGTATTGTCATTGTTGTTCACATTGGTGGCACTTTGTTAGTCCCTGGTCTGCAGTAAAAGCTAAACCAGATTGTGTCTAAGCTGGCATTACTAAGTGGTAGAAAAACAAAGCTAGACTGGAAAAAGAAGAAAGAATCGAGGAAGAGGGCATAAAGGAGAAGATGACAGGAGTTAAGATCTCACATTTCAAATTTGAGGCATAACCAGATCTGGCAACATCAGGTGAGTTCAAAATACATTGAGAATTGGAAACTAGGCTACAGCATCAGGGCTTCATGCTATAACGCTTGCCAAAGTTCACTTTTTGTATTTCTTTCTGTTGTGTATTGTGCTTTTCAGCGAAGCGATGCCTCCTGACAGGTGGAAATTTTCCCACAGTTGCCCAATCAGAATTTATTTTGGTACTTTTATTGTGAGCCTCTCTCCTAATTTAGAAAATGTTTCAGCCTCTCTGCATTGCAGTCTCTGATTTTTCAAAATGTCTTTCATTTATGCTACTTTTCCAAACATACAACTGAATTTGGCTCAGCACAAAGGTGTTTAATTTGTGTTAACTCTCATAACAATTTGTGTGATAGTGCAAATCAGGTAATAGGACTATTTTGAAGTGTAGGCCTCTACTCAGCAGCTTTGAGTGGTGAGCTGCATCCTACCCACGTGAGTTTGTTGAGGTTGTGTATGACTTACGGTACTTCCTGGCAATTTCTTAAATGGAGAGTGTGATGCAACTTGGGGGTAGCAAACTGCGTTATATATGAAACTTCCTACATGAGCAGGATACTTGCCTGAATGGACAGTTATTGACAGTACAGAGAATAGTAACACACCCAAAATTCATAGTGAAATTACTGAGATGAAACTGTTCATAAACTTTTTTTAAGTTCTGATTTGTTTGGTCTGAGGCTTATTTGCAAAGTGAAATCTTGCATGCTTGTGCACACCAAACCATTGCAACTCAGAAAGCAATGGATTATTGTGTGTGGAAAGCAGCCTCCTATTAAGAAAACACAGAATTTTTTAATTTTTTTTTCACATGGGAATAAGGTAAATTCCCAAACCATTTTCCTTTCTTCCAAGAAATTTCTAATAAAAGCTTAAATTTTGAACTGGTGTTATGAAAGGAAATGCGAAATTGGGAGGGAGATTGAGTTCATAATGCATGAATTAAAAATTCAAGATTTTAATTTTGTTTAGATTCCTTCACCAGCGTAAGAAGTAAACATACTTTTTTCACCTAACTGCAAGCAGAAATCTAGCTTATGTGATGGTACTTTGTTTACTGACCGCCTTTCCAGGTATATGAATGAAAAGCCATGGTCTCCTTTCCGCCAGGGGAGAAATTTCACTGCCATCTTATCCCCTAATTGAAGTGAATTTTGCTAGTCTCAGCTCACTTCCTAGTAACTCTACTCCATACTAGATATTACTGTAAAAAAAAAAAAAAAAAAAAAAAAAGACGGACAAATTGACAGCATCTGATAGTGAGAGTCCTTGGAATTGAATTAGCTCCTCAGTCAGGATTGAGGTCATTGCTGGGACAGTATAGTGAAATCATTTTATTCAATGGCCTTTCACAGTAGCTGTATCTGAACTCTCTTGTGAACAAAAAAGTCTCTGTGCTTCTTGTTCAGTGATGTCAGAGAATGTCAGAGCAGAGATGCACAATACATTGGAGTGAAGAAAAGTTATCCGTAATGACTGTTAACTCTATTAAGGTTTGTTTTCAGAGGTTTGACCTAACCTGGAGGAAGATGGTTTCTGTGTTTTGCGATTTTGTAATTGGAAATGAGACAAGGATGACATCAGAATTCCTGTGACGTATTCTTCACTCACAGAAATTATCCTTGGGCTTTAGTTCTGTCACTCTACCTTCTGTTTTCCATTGGTTTTAGAATCAGAAGTAAATAAGAAGATACTCTTAGGGTAATCTACCTTACAAGACAAGGCAGACACGTTCTTGGCTTTAAGTTGAAATGGACTACCATGCTTGAAGATGTTAACCCGCCAGCTCCGATTCTCACAGAAGGTCCACATTCACTTTTCATCTTGTTGGGGTTCTTTGTTGTCTTCTTTTGGGGCTTTAAACCTAGTCACATTTATTAACAGCAGAATAGACTGTTGTTTTGTACAGGACTTTACAAGTTGTTTTACCTAAATAGTTCCCAGCAATTTGTAGCTGAAGAGGATTTTTTTTATCTTTCAGCAGTCTTGATTTAAGCCTTCCTGCCCTCATTTACTCATCCATAGTCCGAAGAATATGATTCAAGATTTTAAAATAGTAGCTGTTGTATTTCTTCTTATTTTTCATGCTTTTTGATCTAGCTTTCAAAAACAAACGAACTAAAAAAATCCCAAACCTGCAAATATGGGACTAACCTACTGTGCTTAGGTATTTCAGACATGTTATATACAGTTACTAAACTATTCTTTCCCTAGTGAATAATTTACTACTCATATGTATAACTATTTTATAATCTATTTGATATACTTGGAATCAAATTTTTATGTAATATTATCCATATGGCAGAAATATTGACATGTTTTTCCATACTATCTAGAAGTGAAACGCAGCCAGGCAAAAGTGTACCAAGGTATAAAATTGGCAAGTAACCTGTTGAAATTTTGAAATAATTTTTTTTTTCTTTGAGCCTGATAAGAAACAGACAATTACTAGTGTGGAGTTTGTAACATAAAATGGAATGTTTTTCTGATCTGTGGTATGCTGTCAAAATGGAAGTGTCAAAATGAAAGATCTTGTGAAATATTTGCCTCTCAAAGAAAATGCTCTTCTGGGATATAAAAATCTTACTGGTGATGAAACACAAACCAGGCAATACTGGTCGAGCATTTCAGTCACTAAGATGCTGTAGTGAGACTGCTTTTGTATAATTGCCTACTCAGCTTCAGACGAGTATTTTTGATATATACCTAAAAATTCGTATTGCTCTCAAAACATGCAAAATCAGTCTCCACTGACACTCGAATTCCCTGCTGTCCATTTATACCTTGTATCAAGGCAGTAATGCAACACTGGATTTAGTTCCAAGCCTTGTTCTTTTAATCTCCTTTCCAAGTGTATTGAGAGAAAAAAAGCAATAGCCAGTGTTTAATTATCTTCTGCGCTAGTAGTTCTGCCCTTAGCAAGTAGAGGATGATTTGCCTCACGTCAGCAATCCAGTGGATTCTCTGTGCGCCCTGACCCACTTGCTGAGAATCTGCAATGACAAGCAGAGGACCAGGGAAATACTCTGCAAAACAAAGGTGACAGCATTGCTAGCGGTAGCGTGAAAAGAGGGAGTGCTACTTTCTCACTTTTTTGTTTGTTTCTTATGCTTTGGAGGACTGCACAATTACAAGAACAAGGGGAGAAACATGGTAGCATCCACTCAGTTTAACTCTCTGACAAGAAAGGCTTTTCTGCTCTGTCTGACCTTTGTTAAACTGGTTTCAGCTAATCTCTTTGGGACATTGTCAAGCGAACTGTTCATGCTGTGCTTTGTATTTTTAATATTTAAAAGTAAGTACTTTGCACTGAGAAACACTAGTCCCTTGGCTGTTACTGTGCTAGTAGTGTTACTAATTTAGTTCAAGACACAACGTGTGCTGTTAATTTGTTCAGCATTAGCCTTCTTCCAGTTTAGTTACTGATGGAATCCAGCTTACTCTCAACTTGTGTATGATATGAAAAGGTGAAAGAAAGCTAGCTATTCATAGGAGTGGGGAAAATTCCAGATAATTTAAGTCATCTTAATGAAAGACTAAGGAAGTTGAGATTCTCATTTTGGCTTTAAAGTTAAAGCTGTAAGGCAGAGGTTGAAATGCTAAGAACAAGTTTCAGATGAGAAGAGTAGTTACGAGGGTCAAAAATTAAAATATGACTGTGATGCTGTACCTCGTAGTCATTTGAATATACTTGGAATGCCAGTGAATAAGAACGCTTAGGCTTACCCAAGCCAAAAATGCCATAATTTTTGGCTGACAGGGAAGATAGCTTAAAATATGCATGTCATTTAAATACCAGAAATGTCTGATAATTCACAGGAAAATTAAGACACTTACAATGACAGAGTTGTTTTAACAGTGTGGTGATGAGAACTGAACCCAAGCCCAGGCATCAAAGCAATTCAGCAGACTTCTTGTTCCAGTTTTCCTAGTCATAGTCGCTCGGGGACTCCAGTATGGGACACATCATTGTCACTTTTACTATAAATCCAGACATTCTTTAGCAGCTTCTGTGTAGGTAAGAGTTGCACTGTGTTGTTTTGTTTTTTACCTCCCTTGTCAGATACATGTGACAGGTTAGCAGCGGTTTTTGACGACATGCTCCGTTTTCACTGCATGCTGAGGCAATTTGCTATCAGTGCACTTTGTTATTTCCTCTGCTTTGTCTTTCTGACCTGCAAGGTGCTTCTCGGCAGTAACTGTTCTTTGAATACAAACATTCTGAAAGCTCTCCAGGCTGCATGCTGTCACTGTGAGTTTGTAGAAGAGTTTTAATCTGTTGGAACTAGATTTCTGTTTAAGTACCAGTTTTTGGCTGCAGGCCAAGTTATTGTTTAACAGTCAAGTTCCACTGAGTAGGTAATATCGCTGTGTGGCCTCCAAATGATTAGGGCTGGATGAGCTCAAGAGACACTGGGCATTTCTGTGCCTGATGGTTCCTCCTGCAGCCTTATGGGCTCTGAAATGTAATCACACCTAGAGAACACCCCAGTGTTTACTTCATCTGTTGGCCTCACAAGCTTTAAAAATGGACAGGAGAGCCTCACTTGAAAACACATGATGTTTTCAGATGCTGAAGATTTTTTGTTGCTTTTTGGTTTTTACAGAAGTCACTTATTTAGGAGCATTAATGTACTGTTAAGGTAACAAGAGAGAAAGCAACTATAATGATTACTCTGTTTCGTACAGAAACTCGAGGAGAACAATGAAAATGAAGATAAAGCTCTTCTAATGTTGCTAATAATACACATGAAAATGTGTTACTTCAGTCTGTCTCCTTTTCTTCTATTGACTATAAAGCGGAGTTAGTAGATTTGTTCACTTAAGACATATGTATGGGCTTTTTACACATTCTGGTTGTTTCTTCCATCATTTTGTCCATGATATACCAATCTGTTGTCAGGGCTGTGCTTGCATTTTTTTTCCCTTGGTGGTGGTTTCTCTTTTTTCAAGCTGCTTTTTCAAAATATCTGAGTGGTCAGGATTGGCTCCTGATAGGACTCAGTGATGTGGTGGGGATAGATTTATACGGGGAGATTCTAAGCAGCCTGTTGGCTTTATAAACGGAGACTCATATAAAAAAGAAAAATAGTTAACCAAGATTCTGTACATCTAGAAATGGAAGTCAGCTGATTTTAATCACCTGCATAATATACACACCTTTGTATCCAATTTAAGTGGCACATGGCATATTTAAATGCAATTAATAAGTAGGTAGTGCCTTAGAATGGTTGTATTCCTAATAAGACCTGGCTAATCTGTGGAACTCTAGAACAATGTAGTTCTATATTAAATTCTCATTTATTGGGTATTGTCATTTATTAAGTAACAAAGTTCTTACATTCAGTCAGTAGCAGAGCTGGAATCTAAACCTGAGCATACTGATTTCATGACCCCTATTCTAGCCAGTAGATCCCATTGCTTGCTTCTGGTTTTAGTAGGCAGTAATTCTTTGCTCTAAAATATGTATGTATTTCAATAAATGCGTATGTATTACAAAAGGAATGTATAGGTATCTGCAGAGACATGGTGAAATATAAGCAATGCTTAGTCTAATAAAGTAAAGCCATTTAGCCATCAGCATTCTGATTTGCTAAGCAATGCCTAAGCTGAACAATATTATCAGATTCAGCAGCTGCTCTTTTGTTCAGCCACAGGCTGAAATACAGGAGGTAAACAAAAATGGAGCTAAAAACCCACAGCAACAAAAGCTTGAAAAGCTTGATGAGGGCTTTATTTTGCCTCTAAACCTACATCTACTCCACCTGTCAAGCCTTTATTGCTTCAGTGTCTATTAAGGCCACAGCCACATGCTTTTGTTGGGGATTCAGTACGTATCTACTTTTTAACCAGAGGATGAGTCATTTGCTCAGTGAGTATTTTCAGAAGCTTTTGCTTACTGTATTTCTGTTCATCAGATACACAGACTGTAAGGGTGGAAAAGATCAAACCAATCACATAGTCCTGGACTGCATTAGACCTGCTTCTTCAACTTTGTCCATGTGGCACAATTCACTGTGCAGTACAGAAAGCTGAATTAGCTTTCAGGACCTGGGCTGTGTAGCTGTGTAAGTGCCCAGAGATCGCCCTGCCTGTCCAGCACAGGGAGAAGGATGTAGAGAAATGGATCAGTACTGCTTGTTCCACTCAAGCTAGCTTGAGCAAAGTGTTGCATAGCATTGCACTGTGTTCTGCAGAATAGATAAATCCTTACTTCTTTTGGCATATTTGTTCAACTGATTCCCTTCTTGATTTTACCTTTTGTTGTACAGTAATGGTGATTTTCAGTATTATTCATACTCTGTGATAGCTGGCAGTTACCTGTCCTGTGGAAAGACAAGACATAGCATTTTCAGCTTTATTTGGAGTAAAAGGTCCTATTAACCAATTACCTAGTGAAGAAAGCTCCCTTTCAAGGAAAAGGGGGATGAGAGTGAGACTGTGTGTTTTAAATCATATCGATAATACAAATGTTTACTTTTTTGTGTATAAAATGTGTATTCTGTCCAGGACTTTAGTATTATGTAGATAGCTGTACATTCAGATACAAAATTCAATAAATTAAGGTTTTAAAATACATCTCGGTAACAATGAAGGAGTTTCCCAGCCAAAACATTTTATTGGGATCCATTAACTGAATTAGTTCAAGAATTTCCTGGAGGGCTTATGTTTGTAATGTAATGCTTATGGTCAGATGGATTTATAATTGTTTTAGTTTTTATTAAAAACAACAGGGAAGGTATCAGTAACTTGCTTGCTGTTAGCCAGTTATTTGAGAAAGGCATCCAGCCCTCCTATCAAGAAGGACCTGAATTCTGAACATGAAAATTGATTGATTCTTAAATACCTTTAATATTTCATGGAAAGGATTTTTTTTTTTTTTGTGGTAAATTAGTGCATACCACAATAATTGTCTTCTAGGCAGAAAGCAACTTGTTCGCTAAAACTTCTTTTTTTTCCTTGAATTCGGGCTATTTCTACTATGGCTCTAATTTGTAGCAAGCATTTATTTCATCTGCAGCCAACATCAGCATAGCAGAGAGTAGTACTGCACTAGAGAAACATGCTTGTATCTGTTTTTGCTACTGATTTCCAAGAACAGCTACCTGTGCAGCTGCTAAAGGTCTCTTGTAGAAGTCTGAAAGTAACCCGGGTGTTAATTTAGAAGAATAAAACCGAAAACTGGAAAAAGCAACAAGCAAGTGATCTCATTACAATAACCTGAAAGCTAGGTGAAAAATGCTAAATTGAATGGTGTGTATCACAGTAATTAGGTTGCTGTTGCAAGTGAAATTCTTTCAGTCCACATTAGCTACTATCTCCTCTTTAACTTTTGACATGTTTCCAGTATTGACTGCAAACTTGTATTACAAGTGTATATATTGTCAGTCTTCCTCATAGTTCTGTAGTTTCAGTGGTGGGAAGTGTGATATGTAGGAACTTCATAGGCTGAACAGGACTGTAAGCATATAAAAAAAGACCTTGAACAGGAAAAAAATCTTTTTGCACAGAGTAGATAATACAGTGACAGCAAATATGCTTGCAGTAGACTTTTTTTACAGTCAGTTACAGACCCATGAGAGTCTCATGGCTGTTTTCGTTCTGATTTAAGAAGCTAAAATTTCCTCAAACACCCCCCTCGCCCCAATTTATAAAACTTCTCCAGAGAGTGGGAGTATATCCTGATAGAAACTAATTGCTGTGGATTAAAGGAACAAGCTTGCGACCACCACACATTGTCAGCACTCAGAACAGACACCAAAGTTTTTGATGAGAAGGAAATTACATTTGAAGTACTCTCAATATTCATAATCTCCAAGGCGCTCTCAGAACCTGGGTGCGATGTTATTTTAGTGGTGCACAGTGGTTGGTTGTGTGGAGGAGGTAAAATTGGTTTGTCACAGATCCAGAAGTGATAAAGCTGATTTTGAAATGGAGATTAAGGCCTTGTGGGGGGGAAAATGACAGTTTTCTTTAATAGGAGAAATATTTAATGCAGTAATGGTCATTCATTTTCGTTTTTATGTACTTGTTCTGTTCCAGCCAGGTACATCAGAGGTCAAATGCTCTGAGACATAGCTTCTGAAGGATTTTTTTTCATGCTTAGGTTATCTCAGAACACAAAGTCCCTCTTCAAGGAAGAACGAAATTCACAAGTTCATGGATCTTTGTAGTCAGCTTCAAACCTTCAGTAACCTATTATCTTGAACTGCTTGCAAAGTGTGAATGATTAGCCTCAAACCTAGGGGAGGAATAGCAACAGATGTGAACTTTACAAATGGTTTCTGTAAATAGTGGGCTAAAACACAGAGATGGACCTGTGCACGTAAATACATTATTTCTTTTTGGTTTGTTTTTACCTCACTCCCAAAGAAAACATATCTGTGCAAAGGACATTTGGACATTTCTGACTATTTACAATCTGTATGGGAGTTCTCAATGCAGTTAAAAGGAGGTGTGTTGGCTGTTAATTAAGAGAAATTAATGCACTAATTTCATACTATTTTTAAGACTAAGCATTGAAATTCACTAGGTTTAGGGAAAAAACAGGCAAATATTTTCCCAGTGGAGTGAGGCCACAAGAAAGTAGTCTGATCAGTTACTAGAACTTTCTTGGTTTTTTTTTTACCACTCCATAAGGCAAAGTGATAGAAGGCAATTGAAAAAAATCTGGAATAAACAAAGGCAATCCCAGAATATGAAAAGGAAGCTTTCTCTAAAGGCATATACATGCAAAGACAGAGGAAAACAGAGCTTCAGCTTTATCAGCCATACCAATATTTTACTGCAGTTACAAATTCACACAGATGCCAAGATATTTTATGTTGCCAAATGGTGCTTTTATTTTGCAGCACATGTTGTGCATTCTTTTTTAGAAGTGAACACATCTGCTGTGACTTCTTCCAATATCAGTTTTTCCTTCCCTGCAATTTAAGCTATGAAGATTACAAAGCCATAAATCAGAACCATAGCAAATGCGAGGGATCTGATTTACAAATGCAGTTAATCTTCTCACCTTTGCAAATGCTACAAGCAGTGCAGGGAAGCTAGGGAACCCGTGGCTTTGTAGGGTGCCATTTCCTAACCTTTTGAGGAGGGGCTTCTGTGGAGACAAATGGGAAAAATCTAAGCCTGTTTCCAAAGGTTTTTGGTGGTTACATAAGGACAGATTGTAAGATCTTAAATTCTGCTTATGAGAGAGACAACCAGGTGATCTGATGGGTGTGGGTTTTGTTGGTATCCAGATGGTCTCCATCTTTGTTTCTCATGGAGAGCTGAGAAACGAACTTGTCACCGGTAGAATGTGAACAGAATAACTTTGAATAGAACTCTCTATACTGCAAAATACCCAAGCATTGCTTGATGCAAAATACCTTCTGTTATTTCTTTCCTGTACTTTCAGCCAAAGTTATTTCATACCGTTGAATCTTTGCTACAGTAGCACTTTTGAAGGATGCAGAGAGAAGATCCCTCTTGAAGGGGTGTGAGCATGCTGGTGAAAAGGTATGAGAAATAGGCTGTGGCTTTTAGTGGTTTGCAGATTAACTATTGGAAAAATTGACAACATGTATTTTTTCACTCAGTAAACGTGTAAGACCAATTGAGGTACGTGGTAACCTCAATGTTTTTGGAAGATCTACATTTAGTTATAAGACAGCCAATTCAGAATTAAATGGTACAGTGACATGCAAAAGATTATTTAATTTGTTTAATATCACTTATATAATGGTATCTCCATCTTAATGGTAAGTCCACTTCTTTTGTGAGTTAAAGTTGAGTTTCTTATCCCTGCATATTTCTGGGTCCCAGTCCATAAAATAAAGATATCCCACAGCACTCTCTGGTACGTGATAGAGGCTGGTTTGGATTGTAACATTTAGATTTGAGTTTCGAAAGACACATTCTACTTCCTTCTAGCACCTTGTTAGCCTCTCTGCACATTCTCCTGGCTTCCAGGAGAAGGGGGAGTTGTGACTTTTAGGACTTTGAGTAAATAAGAAGGGCAGATGGTTTTTTAGCTTTTCCTTATAATTGTCTGCCAAACCCTCAGCCCTCACCACAGTATTACAAAAAATATTTTCTTCTCCCGTGGTGTAGAAAGCTTACTTAAGCTGCATTGCTTCCTTCTGCTCTGTCTACTGACTTGTGAAATTTTACAAAGAGGCACATGGTATTGGTTTAGCCAGTCCAAATGTGGAGGTAAAGGAGCTTAAAAAGTAGAATATTAACATCAAGTCTTTACATTTTCAGAAAAGAATAGCATCTATATAAAGGGCTAGAGCAGTCACTCACTGCTAAATACTAATGACCAGTAGACACTGGCTATTTTTATTTCAGCTGGTTGTTTACATTTGGCTCTTTACTGGTGAAATGCATTAGGAACCAGAGGTTTTTTCCTCATAATGCCTCGAGTTAGAATTAAAGTTGCAGCAGTGTGGGCAGGAGTTAATTCATTCTGCTATTAAGCGTTCAGTTACACTGAGGCTTTATCATTCACTGCTAATAAATGGTATTTATAGTTGGCATATACCTCCTGTAGCAACAATAACAAATGTGTTGCCTGAGATAACCTACTTTATATAGCTGTTAAAAGGCACTTTTCATTCAAGTTTCACAATTTTAAAAATTCATTATAAACCTCTTGAATCCTCCAAGGACCGAAACAATGCATGAAGCTGGGTGTTTAAAGTGCAGACCAGATTTTGAAAAGGGCTCAGAAAAGCCTGTAATAGAGATCTGATACTTAAGTATGCTAAGCACACAGCAGCTCCTAATGTGATACTTAGATCTAGATTCTCAAAAGAGTTCAGAAGAACCTTGTGTGCTGAGAGCTTTTGAAACGCTGGCCATGTCACAGCAAGCGCTGCTGGGGACTTTACACTCCTCAAAATCTGCTAAGTCTGGCTTTGATTTCTCCAGGTCTTAAGCACTTTCGAATGTCTGGACCTAAACAAAGATCTATGCTTTATGTGTGATTATTTCCTTGTATCTAAGAATATCATTACTCCATGCTTTCATATAATTAGATTAAAAAAAAATATAGCATGATGTAAGATGCCTATAACCTTCTGAGAACTGAGTAATACTCTTCTGACCACGGTGTATCCTCGTCTCAGAAGCCAGCCAGAACAGGGTTGTCAATTTTGCAATGTCAGCACAGCTGGTAATCCTGTTTGAGCAAAATGAAAGTTGGTAACTCCTGCCTGCCTTCTGGAAGTTTCAGTCGCTGTAGCACTCAGTTCGGCTGAGGGTAGAAATAAGTGTGCTGTGGCTTGGCAAGAAGGTGGGGGAAATTCTATTCCAAACATATCCGACACTAAGTAGTTCTCACACTCTTCCATGTTGCCAGGTCTTTAGTCAGCTATTTGTGTGGGAATTATCCAACTGAGAAGACACAGACCTTTTGGGCCAAGCAGAGAAGTGAGCAAATAGGATGGAAGCTTCTGAAAACACACAAAAAATGCAGAAAATCCACCAAAAAGTTAAATCCCTGACTATTCTCTGTGGTACCAAAACTTGATTGGTTAGCTACTGTTTTTACAGCTCTAGGCCAGAAGAGCAGCAGGTGTAGGTAGGCTGGGCCTTGCATGTTGTGTGTTGTTAGAATCCTACTGTATGTCAGATAAAAAGCAAAGACACAAGTGTGGTAGAGAAGCAGCTTGAGTCCTTGTCTTTGCTCTCCCTGGTAGGATTTCATTTGGATGGTTCAGCTTACCACTTCCTACATTTGCTGTGAATCAGTATTGAAGTGTCATGTTGTAGGAGCTGCCTATTGATGGAAACTTAAATTAGCATTAAGGAGCAGCCACAGATTTTGCAAGATAATCTGGCTTTATTTGTGCCTTCCCTTCCTGGGTTCTGTGTGCATATATCTTATTAGTAGGGAAAATTACTTTTCTTTGTGCTGCTCTTTAGAATTGTGAACAAGTTACACCAGTCCATTGAATGAACAGTAGCACAGAGATTAAACGTGAAGCGTGTCAAACTGCTAAAGTTAGTGTGCTAAACAACCAGAAAAAGCTTTGAAAGGGATGGCGGGGAAGAAGATACTTGAATTAACCTTAATATCGTATGTGACAGTGCAATGACTTTAATTTTGGGGAAGATACATTCTGTTAGACTAGGGAAAGGAGAGTTTTGTACCCTTCGGCAGTGGTGCTGAAGAGGCACTGGTGTGCAGGAGGAGATACCTCTTAATGGCGATGCTGATTCCAAATTCAAAGAAGCAGAACAAGTATCCTGGAAGGAGTCATGAAATGTGTATGTGGGAGTATGGATAACTATGCTCTAAACATCCTGTTTGATTAAATGTAACATATAGTGGTGCCGAGGATTTAGTCCATATTTGCAGCTGCAGCATTGTGGTTTGTGTGTTATCTTTTTGTTTTTCAGATCCCTTAAAATTCTAGGGTCGAGTTATCCTGTGGTGTAAACTGGGAGATTTAATTTAAGCTGAGAGCTGCCTTGAGGTGGGGTGAGATAAGGGTCTTATATCAGAAGTGTTTTCGGCTGGAACATGAAGATGGCTAACAATTTTTTTTATTATTATGTTTTTCCCTAGCATCCACTGGCATTTTTGGAAAATTAAATGTATTGTTCTACATGCTTCTGGACCCTTTGGGGTTTGGGAGAGAAGCACTGATAGTATGCGGTTCCCTTTATACAACAGCCCTTTTTTTGCAGGGGCTGAGGCTGATGCTTTATGACTGCTGTGCTAGTAATTAGCAAAGCACCACAGACGTTTTATACCAGTGTACTGTAAACAGATGCATTGTTGTAAGTGGTATGCATTTGCAGCTGGCTCAGCACAGTAACCCGTATTTGTCTTCAAACTCCAGATTTAAAGCCTTGATGTATGAGACAAAGCATTAGGGAAGTTTGATTGACTTGCTAGTCATTACTGAGATCAAAGGGTTGGTTGGTTGGTTTGTTTGTTTGTTTGATTTTTGCATCAGACTCCTTTATTCTACCACCTGGGCTGGGTTATTTATTGAAAGAACTGCATGCAGAGATGTTAAATTCCAGGGAAAACTCAGTGATCCAACATCATTCTCTATTAGGTAACAGTTGAATGCACTGCTATTATAGGAACTTAAGCACAAGTTTATCTGTTTTTCCTGGGGAAAAGATTTAGCTTTCTGGGTCATCCTTGCATGCAGGCAAATTGTGTTTTTCTCCTTTTGTAGTGGAACACTAGAGCTTTCTGGAGTGTGGGTGGGAAGTCCTACCAGTTTTAATAACATTGCTCCAATACTGATTCTGAGTAAATAGGTAGTACCTTAATACTATAATACTTGTCAGTAGTTAGGCTGCTGATGAGTCCTTTGGGGTCCTAATGAATGTGTATGTATTTTTAATGCAAAAAAACTCCAAACCGCCTCATATTTTCAGAGACTTATATCTCAGCCATTCCATTGACATGAAATAGTTTTTTTTGTTTTAAAAAATATTTTGAATTTACAATACAGAAGGCAATCTGTTGATTTATATTTGCAGAATACATTCCATGTCTGAAATCAATGCTGCTCTGAAATACATGACTGCTTATGGAGCTTCTAATAATATGTTGTGGTAATGGTAATTATAACTCATATTTAAGTAGGCAGTATCTGTCAGCTTATTTTCTGAAACTGTGAGAATACCTGAGCTTTGCAGAATACTGCAAAAAAGGTCTGGGATCCAGGTGATGAGCAGATCTCAGAGTCTGAGAACTCCAACACTTGCATATGGCTATGCTAATAATAATTGTTCCCTAGTATTATGTTTGCATACCATAAAACCCCGGTAGTTCTTACTCTACATATAGATATTTCCAGCATTACCTGAAATCAGTAACAGACTAGTAGCATGGAGTGTTCGTGTTAGTATTGGAGCTTGGAAACCAACAGCTTTTTAAATGAAACATGGTCCTTTGGAAAAGCAAAATCGCTATTTACTGATGTTGCATATTTTTATTTAAAGAAGATTTTACAGACCAATTGAAACAAAGTATTTCTGAATTAAATTTCAAACAACTGAAATTTATTTCAGGTAAAACAAAGTACTGTGTCCAAAAGCTATTTCTGCATTTTTTATAGAGAAAAGTGACAGGATTTTATGTGGATCGGCTTCTGGCCAAACACTTTGCTTTTTCTCAGCTGTCCAAAATAAACTACAATGAGATGGCTGAGAGATGATCTCCTCAGTTTATCACTGTATCTTCAAATAGACACTAATTGAAGATGCCCATTCAGAACATGGATTCAGGAACCTTCAGATGAGATTTCAATACGGAGTATGTTACATATCCTGGCATTTAGCTGTTGTTAAGTGACTTTCAAACTGTTGTTTGAAATGTAGACTTTCACATTAGAATGTCCCAAATCTTTTAGCTAATGAATAGGCAATACTGAACTCTAGTATTTGTTTTCTCTGTGCTGTTGCTCCACAGTGTACCCGTAATGCACTTTTTTTGGCTGAAAGAATCCGTCTTCATTCTGAGAGAGGTAGAAGGCAACTCAGACTGCAGTTGTGGGTTTCTAAATTGCTGAAATGAACGGTCCCTTTGAAGAAGGGTCTGTAAGAATATTTGGAAGCTGTGTTTCATCTGGCTTGATATTGTGTTCTTACATCTTTGCCTGTTTGGTTTATGCTTCTTGTCCTTACTACATGGAGTTTGTTTGTCTGAATTTACTTCAGGCATGTGCATTTGATTTTCAGATAATCATTCTGTTGAAAAACATGAACCTGTGCCATTGTAAGAGGATAAAAAGAATAACTTCTATGCAATTTGTTAGCAGGGTATAATCTACGTTTTAATCCCACTACAGGTTGCTTTCCTTCAAAGTATTTGGTTTGCCTTTCACCTGATTTTATGGTGTGTTCCCAAGACCTTTAATACCACCATGATTAATTCTTGTCGCACAGTTGAAGAAGTACCCAGGAGCAAAATGAAAGAATTTTTTATCCAGAATCCTTATCTATTACTTCTGCAGTTATGAGGATTTGTGTATCTTAATTAGACCAAAAATAAAGCAGTTCTATTCTTTAGGTCACAAAATACAGGCTATCGGAGGCAGAGACAAAACCCAAGAAAAGCTATTAAGGACAAAATTATGCCTAACACTATGTGATCATAGGTAGACAGATGTTAGCAGCAAGGTAGCAGATGTCCTAGTAGACAGCAGTAAACACACCGGAGGCAAGTACATGTTTCATAACATGGGATTAGAAAATAAGTTGAAGATGCAAAAGATATCCCTCCTCTTCAGTTTAGTGAAAAAAATGACCTTTATCCCTTGTGTGAAGATCACGTATGGTGCAGATTTTTTAATGCTGTTCAGAAAATTAATGAGATTGAAGCATTTTCTTCAGATGTGAATTCTGTTGTTTTTATGGTTTTATGCTTTATGATTACAGTTAAGGTTTAATGGTGCCCCTGTTGCAGATCAGATTGTACCTTGTTATAGGGCCGACAAACAAATACAGTGAATAGGGCTACAAGACCAGCAATGCCAATAAGATTTTCACTGCAGATGATCATTACGCTAAGCCCCCTTTCATTACCCTAGAGATACTTCACCTTCATGGACACTGTGCACATGTGCGAGGAGAGTTGCCAGTTTCAGGTTTTGGATTTGGCCTGGTGAAATTAAGAAAATTGAAATGTTAAGGAGAGGGGAAAAACAGGAGAAATAATTTTAAAGAATGTGAAGTGATTATTTGATATCTGGAGTATAATCAGTATCCCAGAAAAGGAAACCTTTTTTTGGTAACAGACTGCTAAGCAACAGTTTTGAACAAGGAAGTAAAAATATTCTGTAAGTTTCAAGTGACTAATTATTGGGGGTTTTTTAGCCCTGCATAGTAGGTCTGAATGAAAAACGGATCAGCTTGCTTCCTGAGGAGAATCTTAACAGAATTCTGGTTCTGCAGATCAGCACAGCTGAAATCTAGTTCTGTTACAGCCCGGAGTAGGCAAACAGACCGTCCAAAATCTGCTTGAGTAACATATATGTCTCACAGGCACTGTTACATCAAACAAACATCAGTTGTCACTTGTTAGGACCATTAACTAGACAAGTCCAAAATAGAACACAGACCAGAAGAGATACATCTTACATTCTATAAATTGTGTGGTCTGAGAATCTATTAAAGCTGACAGAGAAGAGGGCTTTGAATTGGTGAGCAGGCTGATTACACCTCGTTCTTTATTCCCTATTGACTTTGGATATGCCATACCTTTCCATTTCCTAGAGAAATAAATTAAAAGTCAGAAGTAATTTGCGTGATGGAGGGTGCAGGTGGAATTTTGTTCAGACGAGCATTTGCACATTGTGAAATCCAATTTAACCCCTTGATGGGGTATAGCTTATTTTCTTTTGTTGACAGCTTTGTGGCAGCTAAAATGGGAACCTGATTAAATAGAGACAGTGAGAGATTGAGGTCTTGTTCTAACAGCAGGAGGATCAAGGCCTCTAATCTTATCTCCCTGAACACTGAGATGAGCTGAGGATGCTGGCAGTGAGATAAGCTTGGCTATTTAGAGCTATAAAAAGACCCCAAGAAAAGAGAAGTGTGAGGTGAGGGGAGAGATATTTCACATACAAAAGTAATACTGCGTTGTTTAAATACATTCGGGTCAAGTGCTTGGAATGTATAGGGTGTTATACAAGCAGTGATTTCATTTTACTGTATGGGCATACATCAAAGTACAAATAATAAGAGCTCGCTCACTCTTTGAAAAGAAAATACACGTATGCAAATTTCTAAATATAATTCATAATTTATAATCTACCAGGAGCACAGTAATAACAGCAGAGGCCAAGTGGAAGGAGACC
>Ga0181612_151557_pt1 | contig 17286 bp, 8 predicted proteins | sample HoacroProtozoa21_FD_119630 | JGI IMG/M metagenome (GOLD analysis project Ga0181612, IMG submission 119630) | Hoatzin crop microbial communities from Cojedes, Venezuel. Combined Assembly of Gp0051906, Gp0051904, Gp0051908
CACTGCACTCCTACTACTCAGGTAGGTACCAAGATCATTTCCGTTTATTTCTGTAGGCTAAGTAGTTGTTATTTGTATAGAGAGAGGTGTAATACAAGACAAACTGTGGATGTTTGTGACTGCACCTCAGTTTCCCCTTATGTGCCTTGGGATACTCTGGTGCTATGAAGCTGATGTATTCACTAGGTCATATCTTCAACAATGTTCCCTCACAAACTTTGTTGTTTCTTTTTGTGGGCAGTCTTTTATGATGTGAAAACCAGCAGCCTTCACTTGGCATGAGAGAAATCAGCTCTACCCTGCATCTTTACCTTCTGGTGGCTTATAAAGTGGAACATCTGTTAAATTAGGGACTAGTGCCTAGTTGTGGATCTCCCATAAAGTTGTATAAAAATGTCTGAACCTTACCATCCCTCTATGCTTCTAGGCTTCATAGCTGGATGTCTGTGGCACTGCTTAGTAGTTTCAAGTGAGGATCTGAGAAAGGTTGGGCAAGCGAGGGGTAGAGCCCAAATTTCCAAGAAGCTGATCTATGGTTGACTGCTTTGCCATTTTATGCTCCAGTCACTTGACAGGATCTCAGCCTGCACTGAGGTTTCTGATTCTGCTTCTGGGAAGGTGGGGAAAGCTCGGCCATTCTTGGTCATAGGTGTAGGGGCTTACACATCCCGCTTTAACCAAGCGGCAAATGGTAATGCTTCTTCTGTTTATGGGCCTGGAGTTCTGTCTTCTTTTGTGATCCGAACACAAATGCTTTATTATTTCTTTCTAACATCCGTAAACACTATACCACAATTTGTTCCTAAAACCGGGAAGAGAAATTGGGTAGCTGCAATCTGCTAGCACTGCTGCACGACTGTGTAATCCACCAGCAAAGAGGACTTGTACATGGGGACAGATCTCTTCTACATGGGCTATTCCACAGAGATGTGATAATGGCTTTCTCTCTATGCTGCTACTTTTCTTCTGGAATTGAAGAGGTTGCAGTTGTGATTATGAAGATAAATCCCTTGCTTTTTGTTACGGCAATAAGGGATGAAGTATGAAAACACCAACAACATGCTACAGAAAAGTCACTGAAAGGATCACTGGAATAAGTTTTGGAATGGCTTTGTTGTTGGATGTTGTACTCAAAAAATAATTTAGCCCTTACAGTAATATTTGTTCTGCAATGTGTTTTTCAAAACTATTTGTATTTTGTTTGATGTTTATAATTTCAAAAATATGCAGTCTGGGTGCTGCAGGCCTGGTAGGTTCAACATGCAAAGCGGTATAGAAGATGAAGTTTTGTCAGTGCAAGCAGAGAATGGTCACTCTTGCCTCCTTGAGCTCTGTAAAGGCCAAAAATATTTAATACTTAATATTTAAATGCCTTATATTTCCACAAAGTAAGGGTTTTTTTAGCTTAAATTTACTTCTTATATCACAAGACACTACTAATGAGCTGCAGAGCCTTTCACCTCTCTCCCCCCCAGATTAATAACACTATATAAGAATATGAGAAAAAATTTACTGAGACCACAGAACCATTTCCTCATCTGACATTCCTCATAATAGACAGTAATAGATGACTAAAGAAAGAACACAAAAACACGGCAGTGTACTATGATATTACTTCTCCATACCTTCTCCATTCTTACTGTACTGCAGCTTAGTAACTTCTTGAACCTTAAGGTATACCCATTTGTTTAATATCCTTAATATATTTTTCTTTTGTTAATTTGTCTGATCGCTATTTGAATGCATCCACATTTCTGGCATCCACAGCATCTTCTTACAAGGAGTTCCTGGGCTGTTTAGGCAGTTGGTAGAAATCTGTTTCTTTTCCGCTTCTGCCTAGTGTAGTAGGGATTAATATTTGTTCCTGTTAAATGGAAAGTTCTGGCAATGTCCATCTAATCAGGTTGTCAGACTGTCCAGTGTACTTTAGTTAAGATTGTAAACTCTTCATGAGTGAGAGCACCTCTTGTGTGGTCAGTACTTGATACACTTGGGTCAGATAGTAACAGCTTTTGTAGTAGACTGCTAAATCAGTCTTGTATTTAGGGTTAGCAAGTAATTTCCCCCCATGTCAGGCTAGCTGGGACTGTGTAGGGTACTTTGCCTTCCATCTCTATGAGAAGTATCCTAGGATATCAGGATACTACACATTTTCACTGAGGAAATTCCCTGCTATTGTAAGGGCCTTTGAGGTTGAATCCCCCACTCTTTTCCTATTTAACATTGCTGAATGTGGCTTTTGTTATTTTTGTTGAGTTTCAGACAGGAAGATGGGGGGCATGCTGAGCTCAGTTAGTGAAAAGATTCGTGTGTTCATGGATTCTTCTGAGCTAAGTATCTATTATGTGATTACCTGTCACTGTGAAGACCTGGATTCAGTGACGTAGGTATCCTAGATTTCATATTTAAAACACATATGTATAAAAATTTCCAGATTTTAAAAAGCCTGATTGTTACATTATTTTTTTTCAGATTGGTAGCGCCAGAAAGTATTCGCCTTTGCTCTTTGGGCTGTTAAATGTTTCTTCAGGCCCTTAGCTCTGACCGCAGCTTTGCAGGAGCAAAGACTCCGGTTCATGTTATTCTAGACTGGCTTCTTCTGCCAGACTACTCCAAAACTTTGGCCACTATATTTCCCTAGGAAGCTGTTCATCTTTCAGCCTCTAAAAGGCTTCTTATCAAGTCTGTCTCCACAGAACAGGAAAGCAATTCTTTCTATAGTAGGCAGCATTACTAGCCTCCTGTCCTTTTGTACCTGAAATATTAGGAAGGTTTTACCCTCTGATTATGGGCCTCAGCTTGGGGAAACTCTAGAGTCCTTGATTCAGCTAAAATCTGACCAAAGAATACATGAGCCCAAAAACTCCTTTTTCATAGATGGTTCAGCAAGAGATCGTATTTCATGCTCAAAGATAGATCAGAATTCTTTGTTATGTAATAAATACAATCTAAATCTACCATGTCAAAGTGGCATGAAGGTAAGGTAACTGAAGATTTCCATATTTTTACTGGATTGTCTTCTGCTTCCTGGAGCAGAATGCAATCTCCATAGGCAAAGCTTGATTTGCAGGAAATAAACTTTCATATGACTGTCTCTAAGCTCAGTGTTTCTACTTGGAGAAGGAAGCCACAGATTGTCTAGGGCTTAACTGAGAACAGCGATCATGTGGTGAGAAGCCTGAAGAGATGGTATTCCTGTCTTTCCTGGCTATAAAAGTACTGGCTTTTCCTCCCCCTAAACTTGATAAGTTAGTTTAACAGTGGTGTGATCTTTGTAGTAACCTTTAAGGTTTTAAGCCTGTAGAATACACTCAGAACATGTTTCAAGCTTTTCTCTGCCAAAAAGACAACGCTTTTTTTTTTTTTAATGGAAGTTCAAATATTGTCAAAATAACAGCTCTTCAGGTACTGGAGCAGAAAAATAAATAAGCAGATAGAATCTCGATATCATAATAGATGCAAAATCACAAGCATTTTCAGTGTCATTTGGGCTTTGCTTTTTTTCAGTCCTCAAAACGAACAATGTCCTCCAAATGCCAAATCTATATTTCCCAGAATGGGAACAGGAGCATCTGTGGAGTGAGATGGGCAGGTGTCATGTTCAATTTAGAAATGATGGGCTGGGTTGTATAACAAGGGCAGCAATTCAAAGAAGAGGGCGGGATGAAGGAGAGGATGTGTATATTTCAGTTTCATCAACTGTGTCAACATAAGCGCATTTCAGATGAGGAGGAACGTTGCATTATATACCTTACATCCAAGAAGTTAACTTTTGGGCCTGGCTATGGGTGGAAATGCTGTGCTGCCGTAACAAGCAATGGCATGTGCAAAACAAACTCCCTCAACTGGCTCTGAGACTCCTTAAAACATCGAGTGAGGTTCTGCTTGGGGCTCTGCCAGCTTCCTTTGGCATAAATCCTGGCCCAAATGCCTGGCACTAGGAAGTCTGCTGGGAGGAAAGGTTATAGCGGAACAAAACTGCTACAACATCCCTGGTGCCACAGGCTGCTTCAAGAGGCCACTTCAAACCAAAGGGTGGACAGTTTTAAAGGTGGGCAAGCATGGCTTGCAGATGTGCAGAATCAAAAACATTTGAGGCTGGAAGGGACCTCTGGACATCATCTTGTCCAATCCCTGTGCTAAAGCAGGTTCAGCTAGAATTGGTTGCCCAGGACTATGTCCAGATGTTTTTTTGAATATCTCCAAGAATGGAGACTCCGAAACATACTTGGACAACCTGTTCCAGGGCTCAGTCACCCTCACAAGAAAAAGTGTTTCCTGATGTTAAGAGGCAATCTACTGTGTTTCAGTTTGTGCCCATTGCCTCTTGTCCTGTCTCTGGGCACCACTGGCTCCTTCTTATTTACACTCTCCTTTAAGATATTTGTAGACATCGATGAAATTCCTCTTGACCCTTGTTTTCCACAGACTAAACAGTCCCAGCTCTCTTAGCCCTTCCTCATATGAGAGATGCTTTGTTTTCCTTTACTTGGTTCTCTCGAGTACCTCCATGTCTTTCTTGCACTGAGGAGCCCAGAACTGGACACAGGACTCAGGTGTGGCCTCACCAGTGCAGAATAGAAGGAAAGGATCACGTCCTTTGACCTGCTGCTCCTAATGCAGCCAAGGATACCATTATAGTTCTTTGCTGCAAGAACACATTGCTGGCTCACATTCAACTTCGTGTCCACCAGCACCAAAGCTGCTGTCCGGCCAGTTGGTTCCCAGCATATACTGGTGTATCTCTTACTGGCACTGCTCTGCTGGAACACCTGAGTTCTCATCAATCTATTTATCCTGCCATACAACTTGAGAGAAGTGTAGCATTGACATGACCTACTCTTATGATGTGGCCAGAAGGACACTGCTGGAGAGAATTGTAGCTCCCTTCTCAATGCACTGCCTTTCATAAAATGCCTTCATTCTTAGAGACAGAGTTTTAGTAGTCTTTTCAGCCCATAAAATGATGAAAGATCAGAGGTGTTTTACCCTTGCCAGATAGGTTACAAGGCAGATGTTCCAATGGAATCCTGAATCTTAGACCTCAAGATGCCATGGATGGTTTTGCAATGCCTAGGGTAGACAACAGATACAAGATGAACGTGTCTCCAACTCAGTTGCCAAGTAGAGAAACTTTGCCCAGGACTAAAGGAAAATACAGTCTTCAAGAGAAGCAAGAGTAATGAAACAGGTCAAGATATGGAAATGTGAGTGGTCTTTTGCGACATACCACAAAATGGGTCTTTGCAAAGATGATGCAATCTGAGAGAAGTGCAAGGATGGTGTTGTACAGCCTGCCTGGAGATTTTGATATAAATCCTCATGCTAAACCAGACAGTGAGAATTTGAATCTGTGTCATCACTCAGCAGAGGCCCAGACTTGAAATTGTCAGAGGTAACAAAAGTCCAAATGAGTTTTTATATAAAATTTCTTGCAAAAGCCAAAACAACAAAACCAGATTGTGGCTATGGTTGCGTGATCATTAATACCAGATCTATGTTCTGGAGAATCATCCAGCAAGACAAATTAGATTCAGATCAGGCACAAACACACAACTAAATTTCTGTCCATTTAGTCAGAACATGATATGAAATCTGTGCAAGCTTTCTTACTTTTACACTGATTTTATGCTGATTGTAGAAAGACAGGCAATATCTGATCCAGAGTAAAACCTGGAAATACAAATGTTTTTGAACAAATATGAACTACCAGAGTGAGTTTAAGCTCTTAAGTAAGTTCTGTAGACACAGCATTTTTGATCTGGCTACACAGGAATCTTAAGTTGCACTTATTGTCGCATATAACCACAGTATGAGGTTTTTTTCAATCCAGAAGTCCTACTGACAGACCTACAAGCTGTATTACATGAATTACTGGCAAACAGAACCATGTCTTCGCTTGGTACTTCTCTGCCTGCCGTGTGCTTTTGTTCACACAACTGGATACAGGCGAGAAGATGAACAGATCCCTGCAACATCCCAACTAGTGCCAGGTCCACTACAACAGCCAGACTGAGCTAAGGGGGCTCAGTCATCATAGCTGTACCTTGCTACTAAGAATATTTCTTACCATGATGCCTTACTCCAAAGAGCAGTTTTCGTGGTTATACAAAATGTCTTAACCAGAGGAAGCACCTTGGCTGTGGTATTTAGTTCTCCTATTATCTCTGTCTGGTTTGACCTTTCCCTCCCCGTCACTCCCCTTTTCTTCTTTACCTTCTGTTTTGACATTTATGGCTAAAAAGGTCTCTTCTGTGACACTGCCATGAAGTCATAATTCAGAAGGTAAGTAAAAGCAATGTCTTCAGCAGGTTGATGCTGGTACAGGTCACTGAAGTCCCATAGAAGCAGATAAAACATTGTGCAGTGTCTGCTTTTGTCACCAGGGAGACTGTCAACAAAAAACTGCATTTCCTGCCTTTGTTGTGCGCTGTTCTTTTGCCTCACCTTTTGGTGTATGTTTGTCTTGTTTTGTTTTGAAGGAAGCAACAATCAACTTTAACAGCGATTCCCACCCACATCAACTGTTGCTAAAAGGACAGTTCTTACCATATTTAATATCACCTGAAAGATTACCAGGACTATTTCCCTTTAAAAATGTCTCTACAAGTAAAGGGCAGAGGAATAAGGGGTAGTTAATATGAAAGCGTGAGTTAATACTTTACAATTTCAGTTCTTTGACTGTTTTTCCATTTTATCTTTAAGAAAAAGTTAGTGACACTTAATATTTCCTGTTGCTGGGGTCTAAGAAGTTGAAGATCAGAATCTTCTTTGCTTAGTGTTAGACAGTGACAAGACAGGCAGTGCCCAGGCCTATTTCGTCCAGGAAAATTATCCCAAAATAATTTGTCTAAACACTGGACTTCAGGGCATAAGCAGGATCTCCTTATTTCCGTGTTCTCACCATGTGCTAAAAATGCCCCCTGAATAGTCACAGATCAAAAAAAAAAACATTTCATTTAACCTGAAATGAATATCTTCAGTAAAAAAATTCCCTGGAGATCTGGTTTCAAGTTGGCCTCTAGAGTTTTTTTTCAGTTCGGTCTATGTAACAAACTCGCAGCTGATGTTTTCCAAAAACATAAACCAAGATGCAACATCTTAATATTCTTTTTCTCAGTGTTGCAGCTGAAAACAAAATGTCTCTCAGGAATTGTATTTTCTCTCCTTTCAACTAGGGAAAAGCAGAGAGGAAATATGAATAATACAAGTGACTAGTCTCAACATTAGTTGTGTACCTGTAACTAATTTTCTTTAGTTCATCATGATTAGTTAGCCCTGTTCTGATTCTTGTCATGTTGACACGGTAATTGGAAGACAAAATCCACCTAAATGAAACACTAGGGAAGTGGTTAATGCTTATTGTTACCACTTTGCTTTAGCCTAAACATACTAGAATTGCAATGAAATAAAAACCGCCTTGCTATCAAGACTTCATTTTGTTACAAGAAAATACAAGCAGAGATGTAAACCTGCCTGCGTATAGCAGTCTACAGAATGAAATTACTGGGAAAACAAAGAAGGCACTAGAAAAGAGTTGATAGACTATACAGAATACCTTGTTAGTGAGAGTTAGTTGTCTGATAACTTTGTGCCAGTCTCATCTATTTTATGCTCATTTATCTCCTGATGGCATACATCTAGGTCTGTACAGAAGATCCCAAAGTCTCTCATGATTTTTCTTTTTTACTCTTTTCTTTCTCTTTTTTTTTCTTTATTTCTTATTTCTAACGTAAAATAGTCCTTTGGCCCCACCCTTTGATTATTTAAGGGAGAAAAATGTCTTTTTCATGTTAGAAGTGTTTGGCCTTCCTCAGTTTTACAGAAAATATCTATAGTAAGCCCAGATAGATTGTGAATCTTGAAATACCCCTGGGGAAAATTGGTCAAGTTATGTAAACTTCTGTAGCTAGCAACACATGAGAACAGAATTACCAACATCAGCAGCCATCAGATAGCAACTTCTAATTCTTAGCCCAAATCATGAGATACCCTTTCACAACTGGGTAAACTGAGTTGGGGAGACCCTTACCTGTCTTAACCGGCTGGCCTATGTTTATCATGAGGTAAGTAGCCAGAAGTGAAGTGTTGAATATTTAACAAAGACTTCATTTATCCAAAACATTCACTTGTCATTGTAGACAAGTAGGTGTTAATAAGTACCAGAAAAACACCTTTTAAATAGTTTAAATAGTCTTAGCAAATATCTCTTCCTTTCTTAATTGGTGTATGCTACACAGGACATGAATTTCGAATGTACAACCAAATGTTAAAAGTTGTTTCCAAGCCTTACTCTCTCCTCAATGAGACATCAAACTGTTGTCACCCAATCCTTTTTACTTTATTTTTTAGTTCAATACTTTGATCATTCCCCTCTGACATGGTTCCTGCTGTACCAGATTAGCTAGCTGCAAGTTGCTAGCTAGATGAAAAACCCCTTTAATGGGGTCTGTTTAGTACTTCATCTGTAAATCATTTATGTAAAGAAAGTGTAACCAAGTCACAAATTGGCAGACAATTTCTTAGACATTTGTGTTGCTTATGAAATTTTTACCCAACTTTCCCTTCTGCTAAATACTCATTAAAACGTTGATATAAACATTGTTTTAAAAGGAAAACATATAGAAGATTGGAGCAAGCTAACCAAATAGTTTCTTTGAGAAAATAATATACATCTTAAACAAAGGAAATGCAAGCCCTCTAATCCACTGGAAGTCAGTATAGCCACTGATACGGTGCAATAACGAAAAAGACTGCTTGAATTGGAAAGATGGGAGTTGGTACAAGTAGCAGTGGAACTATTTAGATGAGAAAAAGTAACAGATAGAGATGAAGGGAGGAGCTAGGAGAAAGGGTTGCAGCAAGAGACCTGTAAATCTAAGGGAAACCCGGAAAAGCATCTTCCAGTACACAAAGGATTTGAGGAAGGAAACCATGGGTATTATTGCTTGGTTGAGACTATTTCTACATTACTTTTTGCTGGTACAAGCTAGAGCCTTGGAGGAAAAGAGAACTGGGGTTATTGAAGGAACAGGAGGCAAGGTCCGTTGGAGGAATCAAATCTGATTAAAGGTTAGGAAGCAGACAGCTGGGTTTTAAGGTCACTTCAGGAAGGAAAAGTCAGTATTGGAGACTCCCAGAGATCAGTGCTAGTACCATTCTTGTTCAATACTTTCATTAGTGACCTGGAGAAGGGAATGTGCAGCGAAATCTTCAAGTTTATGGACAATACTATGCTCTTTCAGGTTTTCAGTTGCCATACTGATGATGAATAACTGTGAAAGGACCTTGCAAAATTGAATGAGGGGACAAAAATGTGTTAAGTGAACCTCATTATAGATAAATGTACAGCAATGCATCTGCAGAAAACTGACTTAAAATGCACATACTGCAGATCTTGTAGTTGCGGCTCAGAAAAGAGAGAGTTATCACTGATTTCAATTCTCTGAAGCTATTGGCTCAAGGCACGGTGTCAGCCAGAAAAGCAAACAAAATATCAGACATCATCAGGAGGGGTTTTGAAATTGAGACAGGGTATGATTTTGCTGCTATGTAAAACCTTAAAGAACCCACATCTGAAATACATTGTGCCATTCTGGTATCTGCAGAGGACACAACAGAACTATGGAAGCTACAGAGGAGGGCAAATGAAATGATTGAGGGGGTGACAGCTGTTGCAATTCAAGGACAGACTAAAGAGGCTGGGACCTTCCACCTGGGAGAGGTAAAAACTGAACATGGTACACCTGATGTCTGTAAAAAATGCATTTGTTATTCCACAAATGCAGCAACAGTAGATCTAAGGACACTCACTAAAATTAGCAAGAGACAAAACCAGGGAAAATAAGGAATTTTTTACATCTGGATACTGAACTTGTGAAACTGTTGCCACAGGAGGTTGTGGAGAGGAGATAGGTGGTATCTTCAGGTGGCAAACAAGCTTGGAGAAATTCCTGGCTAACAGGGCCAAGGCAGATACTCAAGACCGAGGCAGGGACGAACCTCTGAGATCCCTAATCCAATTGCAGCAGCTGCTGGGAGAATGAGTGTGGAACGAGCTGCAGGTAGTGGCCAGGCTGACGTGCTCTCTTGTGCCGTGAGCAGGGTCTCTGATGTGGCTGGAGACAGAGGCTGGCTAGATAGCTTGACCCAGTAGGACATTTCCTGTGTTTTTATGTTAGACTGGGTGTAAGGGAGGTTTCCCCTGACAGTTCTTTGGGATTTGCTCCAGTTACAATCTAAATAACACATAGAAGGGTCTTGTCAGAGTTCTCTAGGTGAAAGCACAGAGGATGCAGTTCTTTGCATGTTATGGAGTAACTGGGTTTGGATAGACTGAGCAATAAGGAAGCCTTCAGCAGCACAAGGATCAGGGTAATTTTGGTTGCAAAATGGAAGATAAGTAGTTCCAGTAAGTGCTTTAAACTCAGTAGGTTTTAAAGTTCAAGGCAAAAAACTTTCTGTTTATATGGCTCACATACATATTTCGGTTTCTTATGTATCAATTGACACTGTCCTGTTTCTATTCAGAAATTCTTTGTGGTTTTGGCTGCTTAGATGTACTTGTTTCCCTGAATTTTTTCAGGTCTCGATTTTGTTGTTGGCAATGCCTATTTTGTTACTGTGGCTTTCAGTAAGTAAATGACACTGTATAAAGTGGCTCAAAGTGGAGTGTTTTGTAAATTAAAAATATAAAATTTAATTTGGATTTTTATTTATCCCAGTCTTCAAGGTAGCTGTGCCTGGCTAGAGCCCTAAATGTTTCTTTCTGCACTTGATACTTTTGTTTTTCAAATAGTTTTGCTGTCTGAAACATTCTCTTCAGTGCTACACTTGATGTGTTACTGCTGGGGCAAAAAAAGATATTTTCACATCTTCCACATATGCAGATGATGTGGGGCCAGAAGAGTTTCACTATTTTAGAAACATGCAGATCCCAGTGGTTGCAACAGGGTTGCATAGAAGCGTGTATTTTAGTTTATTAACATTTGCATTTGATTCAAGGTGTTGATGATTTTGCTAGTCACAAAGAGGTGTCTACCTTGAAAGCTAAAGATAGATCATGCTTCGGGTTTTTTTAGTCTACTTATATGCAACTTGCAGCATATCACTTCCAATGCTGAGTGGTAACTAGCTAAGAAATGTTCTAAATTTGTAACGTGCATGTTTATATGGTGGACTTTTGCTGGCATATCTCTGTTAGCCAGGTAAATTGTGCTCTGCTGGCTGATCCCACTCTGCCTCACATGTCTGGATTTCTCTGAAATGAGAAAAGATGCTCCTGGCCTTAATTTTTTACATTACCCCATTGCTACAAGTGAGCAGAGGGAGAAGAAGGGAACATGTATCTTTGTTATGGGTGTTTGCATTCTGCTCTGTTTGCTTAGATTGCTAGTGAAGACAGGCTTGTGCTAAACTGTGAACTGGAGTTTGTTTTTGTTGCCTTTGCTGTGGGGGCGGTTACCTCTGCCAGGTGGATAAGGTAAAGAGCAGCCAGCAATAATGTCTTAAATCATTGCAGCAGCTTTCCTTGCCTGAGAGTCAGTGTGTTATATCTAAAAAATGTATTTTTATTAGTGCTACTTGTTTAACTCTTGTGAGGATGAGACTGTGCTAGATTTAGTCTGTCAATATAGCAACATCCGCTTTAGAAGCGTTACACTGATACAGAGTGTGGTATACTTTATAGTATGCAGTACAGTATGTACCCTATTTATATAACACTAGTGTGATATACATATGGTCTAATTGATGTGTAGATATGCTCTGATTGAAATAGCTGTAGGGTGGCTCACCCAGGACAGGAGAACAGGGATTATACTTTATTGATTGGATTATTTCTCACTTTAATTATTCTTACTCTTATGAGTCACTGGTTGGTAATTCTACCTTAAAATCTCAGTACTGTATTTTGTGCAATTCCTCATCCTCCAGCAGACAGAAAAGGTGTAACCCCCTTAAAAAGGTGTTTATAAAGTGCTCTTATACACCAAAAAGTCTTAGAGAAAATGTCAAAACATTGGGCAGAAGCAAAACCTTGCAGCATACTTTTCTGATCCTTGTGAAACCTTTTTTGTGTCATGTAATGTGAACAGAAGAGCCAGACTATTGTGATGTTCTGTCTCCTCCTTCAAATGGTTGCGTGCCTGCATTAGATTTCTGTAGAAAGCCATGATCATGGTGGATCAGACCAAGGCTCACCCTTGAGATGCTGACTAAACAAGTAGGTAAGTGGTGTCACATTCTGTGTTGCTGCAGCTATGTTACCAGTGACACCTGGACTAGCTAGTTTTGAACTAGTTTATGGCTGATGCTAACAGCTACAGTCACTAAAAAGCAGCCAGACCTTGAGTCAGATTCAGTTGTAGGTCTGAGTCTGGTGAACTGGCTGTTTCTGCAGCCTTCCTTTACAAAGGAAATCAGAAAGGTGTTTGTATAAATTTTGCCCGTGAATGTTCTCGAATTCCTATATCTTTGGATGTTTTGGCACTGTTCCTGGATACACACCCTTCCAGCCTCAGGATATAGTACTGAAGGTCTGATTGTGCTGACTTGCGGTGCATCGGAACAGAGATGCTTTTCTGGTGCAGACACCCTCTTCCCCATGTTGGTGTGTTTTCCGTTTTAATACAAAAGCCAACCCCTAGCCGTTAGCCTTGAAAATGGGCACTAGGCAGGGACCTGAAACAATAGCTCCGACATATGTGATGTGCCCATTCATTTCAACAGTCTTAATGCTGATACCTAGTTATACTGTAAATGTCAATGCTGTTAACTATTTCACTGCTCATCAGAAGCATGTTAGAGCAGGATTATAAACAGCTGCAAAACCTATTAGGAGCCAGAGCTTATTTGGTACCACTAGTACCTGTGTGGGAGAGAAGCCACCTCTTTACCTTAATCAAGCAGCCAGTTGCCCTGTTGGGGCAATAAGTTTTCCCACTATTGCTTAATGTTCTTTCCATGTAGCTGCCATTATTTTCTTCTGGTGAACAAGGCTGAAGAAACACATTGAGACATACAGAGTTTATTGAGATATTGAAAATGAGAAGCCCATAAAGCTGATTGAAATAGTCAAATCCAAGTGATGAGAACCTGTCACCATGGAGCTCAGATCATATTGAGAATGTTTGCGCTAAAAGCAGCGTATGACTTCTACAATAGTGGAAGAAGAATAGGTGGATTATTCTGTAGCCAAAACCTGGAAAGCGTAATGTTTAATGGTGTTGAGGGGTTGTACCACAATTATATGATCTTGCCCTTGGGGAAATGCCTAACAGAAAAGAGAAGGGGAGAACAAATGACAACAGAGCATCTGTATGAATTCTTCATAGGAAGTTGGTATAGCTGCTAAAGCAAGGCACACCTAACTAGCTTTTGCTGACTTATTATAGTATATTGCACAGGGTTAAGCTTTTAAACAGTACTACACTAGGCTGTCTGCTTTCCCTCTGTACCTTCTGTAGAGCTGTACAATGTAATGATAAACTGGAGAAAACTGTTGTTTCCTTTTGATCGCCCTTATTTGTAATGTGAAAAGACAAGCCTTCTTTCTATTCTTCATAGTGCAGTTCTGTAATGCCTATTTCGAAAGAGCTACCAATAATGTGACACAGAGTCACTGCAGATTTCCATCTCTGTGCCCTACCTCTACACGGATCAATTCTCCTCATATCCTTGGAAGAGGAGTTGCTGTTTGTCCTTTATTGCTGCCTTAGTACACAGGTATCGGTGAGGAAACTCATTACTAACTGTGAATCAGAGTACTTGTCTTATTTCAGGTTTGTTTCTTATCTGTTTTTTTGTGATCAGTATTTAATTTTCTTTCTTAATTGATGCACTTGTAATACCAGGAAAATTCATGTGGACCTCTTCCCCTTTTGATAAACCAGGAACAAAGAAGAAAAGTTACTAAATATGTACATTGTCACAGTTGTAAGGCATGGGGTTTAATTAAGTTTTAACTAATTCCCTTTATCTTGTCATAGTAATTACGACTGTACAAGTCGTGTCACATTAATATGTGAAAGCAGCACTTTGGCATGGCTGGTCAAGGAACAAAGCCTTTATGACCTGCCTTGTTAAATTAAACCAGAGAGACTGATCAACTTGTATTTTGCTAATTTCTTTGATAAGTTATGCTAAAGACGAAGAAAAGTGCTAAAGGGCCAACACACGTTGGCGCTAAATATTGCTCAACTAAGGCAGCAAGCAAATTGAGAGGAGAGATCTTGCAGACCTTTTAAATTTACACCTAGGGCTTTGATAATGAAAAATAAAATGACATGTAGCAATGAAGTAGCTTAAGTGAATTGATAACGCTTGAACAAATCTAAACTTTATCCTTTTTTGTACGGTAGGATTGGCTACTCTAGAGTTCCAAATAATTTCTCCATCTTCTGTTTAAGCAGAGGATGTCTTCTACAGAACATAACTCTGAAGTTAGCTTGGGTGTGGATTCACAGTACCTTTGCTAGTCTCTACCACCAAATCATCCAGATACTGAGAAGAGGAAGTGCAACATAGTCTTCTCAACCTTTAGTAGGGCATAAGGTCTGCTCCATTTGGAGAAAGCTACTTTTCACAATCACAGGAAAGTTGCTTGAAATGAGTAACATACCATAAATTTGTGTTCTAGCTCACTTTGCAGTAAATTTCCTGTACAAGGAAGCTCCATCAGCAACCTTGTAGCTTAGCTAAGTCATCTTGAGTTTTAGCTTCTGTACTCACTTATGTATGTTTGAACTATATCATGATGGCAATTCATCTCTTCACTACAGTGTGAAGTCGCACTCATAAAAAGTAGAAAAAGAATGAATATGTAACCTTGTGTCAGATTCTACATGTGAATAGTCTGCTTCAACCCCTCGCACCCCACCTCCCATACACATTTTGAAGGAGAAAAGGAGAAGTGCTGTCTTTTTCATGCTATGCCAATAATTACTGGAGGGGTCCCTCACAACCCTTCTGACTGCTGTGTCAATCCCTGTATTTTGAGTCATTTTTCATTATAAATAACTGCAGTATCTGATTCTGCTGTTTTTGCATGAAGCTGCTGTAGGGGCAGTTTTTGAAGACTCCTGGCTGGATTTTTAGCTGGGGTCTGTGGCCTTTTCATAGCAGAGGCTTTAATGAGTTTTGAAATTCAGTCCTCTGTTCCATGAGGAATATGCTGAGTAATAGCAGCATAATATTGCCACCCAGCTTGCAGGCAGATTCAGGAGGATAGCCCTGTTTTCTTTTCACATATCTGCATAGATTTCTTTCCAATATCTTGAGACACAAAGGGACAAATAAAAAACAATTCTTTTTTAGACAATGACATCTAGGAAAAGCATATGTTTTAAGTCCTCCTATCTGTATGAACCGGCACTGGTGGATGGCATTCATCAAAAATAAAAGAAAAATTGTGTAGGCAATTACAATTTGACTCCATTCTGCTGAAGAAGTATGTAAAACTGATAGTAAAAGCATTGGAGGGAAAGATGGGTGGTCTGACTTTGGAAAGTAAATAACCAGGAAAATGAGAACTAAGAATAAAAGGACTATTTACGAGTCTGGAAAAGACGTTGGAGGTAGCCACCTGTTTGTCCACACCAACATTGGGAAGTTGCCTGTAATTGACATGCCACTAAAATGAAATACAGCAGCAAGATGCTTTAAGGGCCTGCAGAGTGTTCAAGATGTGAAAGATTATTTTGTTAAAAAACATAGCAAAGACCACAGAATTCACATGGAGGTAAAAGCCGCAATTTGGAGACACTTGGGTTAACCTTTTCAAAGACGCTGAAAAAGCAAGTGACTGATGTGAACTTCCAGAAAGTTCAATTTTCTGACCATTTCAGTCAACATTTTCTAAAGCATAAGACACCAAGTAACTTTTAGCTGCAAAATAGACACCAAGGTCGTATCTAGGGAATTTGTTTTACAAAATTAATTATATGGGAAAGTAAGCATACATCTACTTTGACAAGAGACCTGTTTTACAGGCATGTATACGTTGGGCATGGACCTAGTTTAAAAACTCTCTGCTCAGAGAATATTTAATCAGACTTCCATGTATTTCCTCTGCAGCTCATATAGAAGTTAAATTGCCCAAGGACAACTTTTGCAGTGGTCAACAGAACGACTGAATATTTCTGGTGAATTAGCTCAGGAGAATTTACAAAGCTCTGGGTTCTGACACTTTCTACTGAAACTAAATATAATTGTAGCTCTTTACTAAGTTTTCAGCACAATGAACGTAAACACCATCCCCCTTCGCTCAGACATGTTCTCTACCTCTAGATTCCCAACTAGCAAGACATAACAAACTTGTGTATTTACTGATGTTGCTGTTTATTGCTGCACAGTCTGCAAACAGGAAGCACCTGGGAGATTAAATCTCCAAGTGGGTTGTTAAAAGGGTAAGAAATACGAGAACCTGACAACTTAGAAGGCAATTTGATATACTGAGACCATATGAAGAATCAGAATTATGAATGAAGCTAGTGATTGGCAGGTTTCTTGCTTGAATAGAGGATTGTGATGAAAATTAGTGGAAAGCAGTGATTCAGAAAAAGTGAAGGTTCTGTCTCGGTTTGTGAAGAGGGAAATCCGGACTACATCCTGGATGTGTCCTAGAATACATCTTCTAGACTTTCATAAATCAAACTTCTTGTGTCTCTATACTTACTGTTAATTGCGATGAAAAGGTATGGAAGCTGCTTTTTGATCTCTAGATGATTATCTGCCGCAAATTATTGAAATGTGAGGCTTTGTGGTTAGAATGTGGACACCCTTTTGTTTTTGGGGAAAAAAGTACATTTTAGAATAGTTTTCAAAGCATCCATATAATTGTTAGAGTTTCTTTTTCAAAACTGGAATATTTATTTTTTGTGCTTGAGTTTTAAGTGAATAGGCTTTTTAGTTTTGTTTCGGCTTGCTTTCTATTAAAGAAAGATTTTTCACCAGCTGACTCTGCATTAATCTAAGCAATGAAAGACTTTAATCAGATGCTGCAATGTGCCCATTTCCTGCAGGCTCCTAACATGAATTGGAACCTGCTGGAAACAGAAGCTGACTTTCTCGGTAAGTCGTTGTTCAAAGTGAGCAGGAGATTTCAGGAGTGGCACCTTTTATTCCCCAGTGGGAGCTGAACCCCTACTTCACTAAAGCCAAAAAAAAAAAAAAAAGCAGAAAAAACCAAAGGGGAATCAAAGGGTTAGGAAAAAAAGCCCGAAAGGGGGGAGGGGGGGAGGGGGGGGGATTAATGCAGGGCTGGAGGAGGCCGCGCCGGCGGATCAC
>Ga0181612_179123_pt1 | contig 17284 bp, 12 predicted proteins | sample HoacroProtozoa21_FD_119630 | JGI IMG/M metagenome (GOLD analysis project Ga0181612, IMG submission 119630) | Hoatzin crop microbial communities from Cojedes, Venezuel. Combined Assembly of Gp0051906, Gp0051904, Gp0051908
AATATATAATATATTATATATAATATATAAATCTACTGTGAATTTTATTAGAAACACATAATTAAGTGAACTTCATTGGCTGCCTGGCAGAGGGGGAAACTGGGGGTGGGGAGAGATGGGCAGTTTATCTCATCCATCTTATGTCCCCAAGCCCTGGGAGCTGTTTGATGGTTTGCTTGGTCATTTGTTCGTGTCATGAAATCATTGAACACAACTGGGGAAAACTGCGAGTCCCGCAGGAGCAGCCCGGCGGCGAGGCAGCGGGCGGATGCTGAGCGTCGGGATTGATGTGTGTCGGCAGGAGAAGGCTGCTCAGAGCCAGCCGGTGCGGTGGGACGTTGCTAGCCATCAATCTGTGCTTCGCCAAAGCATGAAATGCCGTTGGGTCCTGCCACCTTGCAGCCCCAGCACGATGATACGGGGTTCTGCTCTTCTGGGCTTCTCTTTGTCTCGCTAACAACTGAGCACAATGCGTTGGCATGCGTAATTTTTTAATAACGAATAATGAAATGGGAGCAGCAGAGAGACAATCTGTGTTTTTTGGGGTTTTTTTTTGTAATTTCCCAAGCTGGTTTAGCTGAACGCAGGCGTTTCATTCCGTGAGGAATGCTCTCCAAGCACGTCTGACAGCAGAAGCTCTCCCAGGCTGCGGGCAGCTCTCTGCCGTGGGCTCAGGGACACGCGTGGGTTCTCCCTGGTGCGTTGGCAGCCATCCTCAAGCCCCCGGTGGGGGTGGGAAGAGCGGAGCCATTTGCCACGCGCTCATTCCCCACCTCTGCAGTGTTTCCAGGGAGGTAGCGAGGGTGGGCTGAAGTTCCCTCAGAGTTTTTGCAGACCTCGCTTGGCCTTCCAAGCACAGCAGCCAAAGGCAGTTTGCGTGCACACACCGTGTGTAAATGTTTGTCTGCTCCGCTAAGGGACCCTGGAGACAGCCGTATTGCGGAGATGATACTATCAGGTTTTGCTAGGGGTTTGCAAAAGAAGTTTGTGCTACAGCGTTACCTAAATCTGCATCCTTAGAGGCTTCCCTCTTGCTATTTTATTTACATTTTCTCCTTCCTAAACAGTTTTTACAGAAAATAGCGACCTTCTTTTTAGGCAGCAGCTGCATGCAGAATGTCACTCCCGGGCTGGGTATTTCTCCTTGATGTTAACTGCACAGCTTGGTCATTGCCTCGGAATTGGTTTCGTATGACAGAAGGTTTTTTTTAAGAAGTCTAGACAACGTCCCTAGTGAACTGGCGCTTAAATGGTGATCTAAAATCTCTCCCCCATCTACCCATAGCAAGATTTTGATGTCGTTGTCTTATATTTTGGCGGCCTTGGTTTAAGCTTTTGATGCCTTCACCTGAATTTCCTTGACGAATGACTGGAGTTCTGCCCAGCAGCTGGTGCAATTTACTGAGTGCTTCCACGATGGGGCTTACGGGAAGCAACAGCAGCATCAACAAAATACGCTGTTTTGTTTCTAATTTAGCCAGAGAAAAGATGTTAATTGCCCTCTGGAAGGATGGTGCCAGTCATGCAGCACTCCCGGAGAATGTCTTAAGCTCCCAGGTTCCCGGAGAGATACCAGGTTGCCCCCCCCCCCCGGGAAAGCTTTGCTATGCAGTTGATTTCTTGGCTGATTTTGGGTTCCAAAAATTGGGTTCATTTCAGAGCATAGGTGGCAGGCGTTGGACACGTCATTTCCCAGTGGACCGGATTCCTTGCTCTGGATTTCCCTCCCAGCTCAGTTTCTAGGGTGATGGTCAAAGGGCTCAGATGGGTCTCTGATGTTTTCTAACCTCACATGTTTCTGTTGCTCGCCCAGGTCTGGTACATGGACAGCTACCACAACAACCGCTTCGTCCGTGAATATAAATCCATGGCAGATTTCATGAATACTGACAATTTTACCTCCCACCGTCTCCCTCACCCGTGGTCGGGCACCGGTCAAGTGGTCTACAATGGCTCTATCTATTTCAATAAATACCAAAGCCACATAATTATCAGGTTTGACTTGAAAACAGAGACCATTCTCAAGACTCGCAGCCTGGATTATGCCGGCTACAACAACATGTACCACTATGCCTGGGGTGGCCACTCGGACATTGACCTCATGGTGGATGAGAACGGGCTGTGGGCCGTCTACGCCACCAACCAGAACGCGGGCAACATCGTCATCAGCAAGCTGGACCCCAACACCCTGCAGAGCCTCCAGACCTGGAACACCAGCTACCCGAAACGCAGCGCCGGGGAGGCCTTCATCATCTGTGGCACGCTCTACGTCACCAACGGTTACTCGGGAGGCACCAAGGTGCACTATGCCTACCAGACCAACGCCTCCACCTACGAGTACATCGACATCCCCTTCCAAAACAAGTACTCGCACATTTCCATGTTGGACTACAACCCGAAGGATCGGGCCCTCTATGCCTGGAACAACGGGCACCAAATACTTTACAATGTCACCCTCTTCCACGTCATCAGGTCTGACGAGTTGTAGTCCGTCCTTGTTTCTAAACTGATTTAGAAAAAAAAAAGAGGAAAAAAGGGAGAAATAAATTTAAAAAAAATACTAATATCAAGGAAACACACTTTAAATAAGTAAATGTATAAACAGCTGCCAAAATTAAGACCAACGTCATGGAGGATTATTCAGCATAAACCTGACAGATCAGCATTACCTCTACATTTCTAGAAGTCTGGCCCTGTGTTATAGACTCACAAATAACCATGTACTTGCAGCTGGAACTGCACTTAAAGAACCACTTCAGTTTGGGGTTTTGTTTTGTTTCTGTTCCGATAGCAAACCTGTAGTACATACTAAAGAAGTAAGGCAATGACTGTTGAAAGTTAATCCTTGGGAGACTCGCTCTCTTCTGTGTGTGGGTTGCATGGACATTCCCCCGGCATCGCGGTCAGCTGTGATGGATGTGTGATTTGTATTGCGAAGCAGAAAAAGCTGACCCGTGAGGAGCTCTCGCTGTCTGAACAAGACCTATCACAGGTTAGTTTTCTTCGCCTTCCATTGCAGCTACTGTCTCTCAACTGTGTTCTTGTCACTTAGATTAACTGTGCTGAGACCCGAAGTAGCTCATGGATCTGTGTCTTAGTAACTATTAAACACGATGGTTTAAGTATGTATTATGAACAAGTTGTTGTACCCATATTGTTTGAACTTATGTATTCAGCAAATATATTGTATAATGTATGTCTGTTATTTACCAGAGGTGGCAAAACTTTGTATGTCCAGTTTATGCAATGAATGTTGTAAATGCAATGATGTAGTTTGGATTAATAAATGATGGTTTTGTTTCTAAAAAGAAAAAAAAGATCAGTGTTCACCCTTATACACAGATAACCAATTTCATGTTGATAATTACAAGAATATTCTCTTACTGTTATACTATCTACATAGCATTATGGTGGTTGGAAATCGCTCCTGTGGAAATTCTGTGGCGTCAGATTCCCATGGGAAGCGCTGTTTATGGAAGTGTGAAGGTAATTAATTTTTTTTTTAAGAGGAAAACTTTGTACTATCCACAGTTACCTAAGGAACAATAAAAATATTAGGAGACTTCCCTGCTTTGTTTATTGCCTTCTCTGTACAAGTGACCAAATGTAGGGGAGGGGTGACAGGAATTACTGCGGGGTTTTTTGGGTGGTTGTTGAGCACCCACCCTGACTTTCCTTCCATCTTGAGTATCACCTGATGGGTAGCTGGGAGCCGGAGGGGCTGGGGACTGAGAGCACGGAGGACTTGGCTCTCTGCTCCGGAGGGCTTGCGCCGCAGCATCGCCTTCCCGTTCGCATTCGGAGCAGATACTGCTTCGAGGAGACGAAACCCTGCCTCTGCTCCCGCGGCTGCTCCCCGCTGCGAGCGGAAGCGCAGGCGGCTGCGGGCAGGGGTCTGGCTGCCTGCAGCGCTGGGCTCAGCCTCCCCTCCGTCCCGGGGCTGCTGGCGGAGCGGGGGTCGGGGGGTGACAGCGTGTGGGCTCAGTGCTGCTGCAGGAAGAAACGGTGTCTGCTGCATTCAGTAGAGCTGGAGACACAGAGCCTCAGACTGCCTGGTGCAGCTTGACCACGTTGCTGGTCAGATGCTCAGAGTGCTTCTCATCGTGAATTTGCTGGTAAAAAATCTCCTTCCGTTTAACGCAGCTAGCACTGCAATGCTTATTATAATGGGCGACTGTTGCTGTTGGGGCCTGAGCACTCAACACAATCATTCCTGTCGTTTTTGCCAAAGCAGGGGCCTCGCGGCGCTGCAGGATGCCGCCCTACCACAGCACACACCTTGGAGTGATCCGAGGCGCTTTTCCAGCTGAGCATTCCTAAAGCTCTTGATATTTTGAAGCTTAAGATGCTGGATGTTAACGTGCTCTTCTCAACCACCTTTAATAAATCCTACGCTTCCCTGCTCGCCCCTTACACGCTTCCACCACACGCTCTCCCATGGCAGGGCTTGTTTTACTGGGAACCCAGCACAACCAGCAACTTCATTCTGCTGCAAGATGTGGGGTCCCATCTCTCCCTCTGCTCTGAGATGTAGGGTCCCATCTTTTCCCTCTGCCTTGAGGAAAGCAGCATTCAGCAATTCGCACACCACAGCCAGCTCCGGGCGAAGGGACAGGACCCGTCCTGCCTTTGCTGCCCGCCTGAGGAGCCCGCGGAGCTGGATCTCACGGGCAGTAGCTGTGCGAGCTGCAGAGGGCTCGCTCCGGTGCCGTTAGACCGTTGTTGCCTCCCTTCCCAACAGAGGAGCAGGTGACCGTGGTTAGCACCACCAGGCACGATGATTTTTCAGCCACCTGGTACGTGAAGAGCTATATTTGCTGATGAGGGTCAGCCTTCGGCTCGGCAGATGGATGCAGTAGGGCCCTTGGAAGCAGTGTGGGTCACTGAGGTCAGGAAATTGGATATCAGCCAGTGGTGCCTGCTGCAAATCACACGTATGGATTTCAACCTCTCGGCCTCAGCAGAAGGTCCCTGCTGGGCCCTTCAGCAGGAGGAGAGGGGAAAGTAAAAAAATGGTGCAATGTGGTTTCCCAGAGTTGGATTAAACCACAGGCAATGAACAATCCTCCACACGCAGATGTTGGAGCCAGTTACACGGGTTTGAGATACTGCCCTGTGTCAAGCACTGCTCCTCTCACTGAAATGCTGGCTGGATCCAGAATGGGGACAGCTCTCTGAGGACGCCTTGCTGTGCTGCACACCATATTTCCAGGGCTCCGGACTGCCAGGTTTGTGGAGATCTTTGATACATAGCAGTGGTTTTCCCTCCAAGGGGCTAAAAAAGGGGGCTAGAGACCCATGGTGTAACTGGCAGCAGTATTGCTCTTCAATGCACAGGAGAAACCTGTTAAGCCAAAAAGCTGTAAGGCACCTGCAGCCATTTCTATTTAATTAATGCCTTTCTTCAGTGCAAATTCATTTAATGGGAGCACGCTGGTTTGGTAAGATTTAGAGCTGGATCCAGTGACTGCTGAAATCCATGGGATGGATACTGATGCCTGCAGCAGGGGCTGGGCTTCTGCAGCAAACCAAACCAGCTCGCTGCAAGCTCCTCGAGTGCATCGTGGTGACTCTCTTGCACGGTCTTTTCGTGTTTGAATCATGGCTGTTGTCAGCTGCACTGCACGCCAAATTGCTTTTCAGTGCACGTTATTGTCCCAGCAGCTGGGCTTCACATACTCTGCTTCCTACCCGCCTGCACGCCATGGAGCTGTGCTAATCGCCTTGGGCACCAGACGGTTCTTCTCAAAGCCCTCTGTAGGTGTTCGCAGGGATGGTCCCAGCCAAGCTGTCCAGTTTGGGGGAGATGTTTTGGGCAGACCGGAGCATGTGGCAGGGCAGCACCCGAATCTGCCAGTACCCCGGGCAGGCATGCCACAGCACTGCCATGCGCCGAGTCACCCAACATCAGCTTTGTCATTAGGTGAGATCTGAGGACAAAAGAACACGTTTGCTTCAAAACATTGATCTGCGAAAATAAATTGAATTACAGAAAGGCAAAATAATGCTGTTTGCTTTAGGGCGCAGCTACATTTAGATTCTAATTTTCCTAGTGCAATTCATTTGATACAAGACTCAACAGCACAAAGTGTCCTTGAACACAACAAAGGCAGAAAAGCTCTTCTGTAACATGTACCCAAAGTTAATGAGATGAGAAGAGTGCTTTAAGGGGTGTACCTTTGTCCTATTTGCCTGTAGTGCAATATTCTATAAATGGATGCCATATGGTCATATACTTAATGGTATGTATTACTTTTCAAGTAGATGAGCCATTCAAAGACAAGTACGTCCCAGAGGATTGCTTTCTATAGCCTATGACTTAATTATTTGGTGCACGAGGCTTGCTGGTCCAAATTTAGTCGTGGAAGTCAGTGAGTAACATCAGAGAAACATCTGACCATACTTTTGTATGTGTGTTTATGTCTTGTTAATATTTTACAAGGGATGAATTTGAAAGCTCTGTGCTAGATATCTGTGAGGGTTTTGGTTTGAGGCAGAACCCAGGTTCTGCTCCAAGCCCCATCCGCCGTGCCAAGTCCCAGCTCCGTAGCTGAGCAAGTAACTGGACAGATTTGATTTTGCATGTCACGACATTGCTGTCCTTCATCCTTGGAGCCAGCTGAACTGGTGCTCTCTGGCTGGTTCACACCTGCCTTGGGATGAAGGGGCCATCGGATGGGGTTTGCCTTCATTCCTGCAGCAAGGGGAATTCCATCACCAAGCCACAGTCCTTTTCTGTCCTTCACCCCAGACAATCCCGTTCCCCAGAGCCCTCGTGCCCACCCCAGGGGATGCCTGCCCAGCTTTTGGGCACAGCAGGACACGGACGCCGCTGCGTGCCTCCCGGCAGCCCGGCTGCGTGCCTGGCCAGCTCGGACCGCAGGCAAAGTATCTCCCTGCACCCCGTTATGGTGACAGTTCTGTCATTCCCCAGGGCACGTCTAGCGATGTGTGTAGCTGGTTTTGTGGGCAGGGGAGACCCTGGCTTTCAGGGCTGACATATGGAAACGAAGCTCATCCTTCCGCCACCAGTGGCGAAGCCCACGGGGAGCACCAGTGGGCTGTGAAATGCGGCTCAGAGCTGCGACAGCGCTTACACAAATTGTCCCATTGAATTAAATGAAGCTCGCTCAGCACCTGGCCTAAAACCCAGGCAGAAATACTGACTGTTGCTTAGCATCATCACAACACCCAGAGCTAAAAATTTTCCTTTCTTCCTTTGCTGTTACTTCTCTGACCTTCATTAGTTCTGCAAGCACCAAATGCAGAGCCCATATGGAGACAGTTATCATAAAAAAATGAATCCTGGCCCCTTAATTAGCTCCTCATTATCTGAGAGCTCCATATTGAAGCATTAAGATGTTGCAAAGCAATTTGTTGAGTTGCCAATTAAAACTTTTTAGAATTGTTGAGCTTTTTAATACTTTGTGTTTACAAATTGCCTTGGACCTACAGCAATACACGCATTCTCTTCACTGGGGAAATACAGCTGAGGAGCTGATAGTTATTAATGTAAAATCCTTGGTTTTAATAAAGTCAGAAACCATGTCAATGAAGCTGCTCTTTTTATACCTGATACAATAGAGATGACTCCCTTTGAATGAGAGTAAGAATCATTAAGAGGGCAATTACAGGCTGATTTCTTAATAACTCCACTTTTACAGCACTGTAAAAACAAACGTACACATTCCTCTCTAAATCAATTTACCCTGGGTATGTTCCTACTAGATGACAGTAGGTGCCAAGACCCTCCATTTCTGCAGGGACGACAGAGGAGTCAGCAAGGTGCAGCTCCTCCCAACAGCACGTTGCAGGATCAGGCCCATCATAAATAAATGAAAGCCAGATGGGCATGGATTATATCCACTGCCTTGCACAAGCTGTTAGCTGGAGGAGTGCAGCTACGAGATACGAACACAGAAGAAAAAAGGGTCTCTCCTACAAAGCACAGAGCTGCACGGAATTTGCCTGGGTTCCTCGGATGAGTCTCTGGCCTGATCTGCTGCGGTGGCCAAAAAAATGGGGAGGTGGGTGGCCGATTGAGCAGCCCAGGGCTGGGCTCTTCCTGAAACCTGCAGAGCCAACATGAAGCAAGGGGAGCAGCAGTGGCTCTGCTGACCTGGAGAAGGATTAAGTGATTTGCTTAAAACCTCTTAAAAACAGGCTCCAAGCCATTTGGAAGGGATGGCCATCCTCACATTGCATCCGACGAGCGTCAAGGAGAGATGTAGCGTGTCTGCAGCACAACAGGAGCCAGCCCACAGAGCTTTAACTACCCCAAAACAGCTTCTGCTTCCTGAATATTAGTCCCCAGGTCCACCAGGCTGACTAAGTTCGTGGCCATTAAGCATCTGTCGTATGATCATCATAGGAGGAGACGTATCACCGAGGGGAGCCGACCGAGGGAAGCGGCTTTGGTGCACGGCAGAGCTGTAAGGAGGGATCTGTGCGAGCCGTGACAAACAGCACCGTGCCGGAGCGACGTACGCTGGGCTTTTGTTTTCAGCCTGCGCCGAGGACTTGTGAGAATGTGGTACTTCTGTTCTTTGGGATGTTGTAAAGTCATAAGCTGATCTGTATTGAACATGTCATTTGTATTCCCACGCTGTTTTTTAAGCAAATCTGTCAAATAAAACCAAAAAAAGAATGAAAAGAGGAATGCAAAGGAGTGATTACATAAGGAACTCGCTGTGCAGGCAGCTGTGGCCGCTCCGGGCACAGGCGGCTTCGTGGCTTTGCTGCCCTCCGAGAGGAGGTAGAAATGACCCTGAGAAACAGCTTTGGTCTGGAACAGAGAGCAGCGACCCAGACCAGCAGCTGACACCCAGACAGGGGCTCAGGGCTGTCTCCAGCCACTATGCCACTGCCTTTGTCCAGAGGCTGCTGCTTCCCTCCCGGCCCTCGGCATCCTCTGAGCTTCGGGGCTGCTTTGCAGTGAACCATCATCTTCTTGACAGAAAAGGGCCAAGCTCTTTCTTGCCCTCCCTCTGGCTTTTTGATCTGGCTTTTAACAACCTCATCACTTTCAGGATGATTTTTTTTCATGCTCTTCTGTGCATACTTTCCCATTTCTGCACTTTCTGAGCACCTGGCCACCAAAAAAAAAGCTGTCTACAGGGAGATCAGCACCTGCAGTAGCAACGTGGGTCCTTCCTCAAGCATCCATAGCGAGCCCCCAGCAACGCAGGCAAGGGACCTTGGGGAAAGGGAACATAAATCTGCCATCTGTGGCAATTTAGCCTTTACCAGTCATATTGCACTGGGGCACTGTCACTTTGAATGAATGTTAAAGCGTTTCCTCTCCGTGGCCTGAGCAGTCTCCTGTTCCCGTCAAATTGGCCATGGCGTGCCATAATAAAACGGACATACTGTGGCTGCAAAGGGTCACTCAGAGGGGCTGACATCAACTCAGGGAGGTCCCCTTCTGCAGGAGGCATTCAATTAAAGTTTGATTGCAATTCTGCAGTGTGAAGCCGCAAGGGTGAGTCTCAGTAGCTGTGCTGGGATTTAAAATTAGCAGCTGAGTACGAATTTGCCAGTGATCCTGGCTGTGAGCACCGGGTGGTCTGCTGTGCTCAGCTGCGGGAGCAAGGTCCAGGGAAAACACGCTGGTAGCACCATGCGCTTGGCTTTGCTTTCCCGGACTAGCAGGATGAGCAAGCATGAGCGTGGGATCACCTGGGAGCAGAGATGGTGGAAGGATGGACGGATGGAAGGACAGATCTGGCTTTCTGGAGCACCATGGGGAGAGGGATCGCCCAGGGGACATGGGGTGGCTCTGGAAGCTGGGGTTCAGAAAGGACTTTGCGAAAAGAAACTTGGGCGAGTCCTGCAATCCAGGAGGACTTTGCATGAAGGAATGGTTTTGGGTTAGGCCCACTGTCTTTGAGCACAAATATTTGTGCTCTCAAGCAAGATTTCCTTTTGCAAGCACCGCTCGAGAGCTGGCAGCCTTTAGCTGCTAATGCACAGGCTGCACGGTGCATTGAAGGGCTCAGACAAGAGCTGAGGAATGTTTCCAAACATCCACATTTCTGCTTTCTTATCATTTCCCCTGAAACAGCAGGAAAAATCAGCCAAAGCACAGATGCAGCAGTGGCCAGAGGCACTTGGCACTTGTGGTGAATGGAGCAAAGCGGGGCTGCGATCCTCTGCTACAGCTGCGGTGACAGCAGTGATGATGATGATGATACCGGGCCAGGCCTGAGCGCCTGTCTCCTTACTGGACACAGGCAGGGCACTAGTTTTCCTCTGCGGATTTTAGGTTCAAAACCCCACTCATCCCTGGGAGGGAAACACAGGGTGTTTTGCAGGAGGAGATCTGAATTTCTGCCGAGCATCCCAAGGTACCCAACACGTTACCGACACGCGCACCGCTCGAGTGCAGGTGCTTGGAGCACAGCCGTTGCTGCAGTAAAGACAGGGGAGGGCAAGCTGTTGTAAACGAACAGGGCTCCGTGCCCAGATTTGAGCCATAACACTTTCTTTCAAAAACTCAATAAACCGGTGTTTTGCACAGGAAAAACTGTCAGACTTTTAATTACCAGCCATCGTTACTGTGTTATCGTAATGGGAGCGAATAGAAGCCGCTCTGCCGTTGCCAGATGTTCACGCTCCCGCTCGTTACGGCAGCGATGAGCGGGTGCTGCCCGTCCCCGGCTGGCAGCCAGGGCGAGGAACCCTGGCCCCGCCACCCCGGGCACGCACAAATCCGGGATAAAGAGCTGTAAAATGTTCCAGCCCTCGGCATAAAAATATCCTCTGCAGTTAAACCAGACGGGATAAAAACCTGCAGAAGGGCAATCAGCCCTCATGCACCAGGGCGCGTGGTGGTTGTCAGCTGAGGCTCAGGAAGAAATCTGTCCTAGGGGTGATGCTATCTAATGGGCTGTGTTAGGAGCTGGGATGCTCTCTGCTGAAGGCACGCAGCAGTGGCTGCTGCTGCTGCTGGAAACAGGCTGCCAGGTCCAACAGGCCACAGCGTTGCTGTAATACATTTTGCATTCTAAATATTAAATGCAGTATTAATATTGTAATTCCCATCTGTTAAATCAATATCCTAAGTACTCTGTTACGTCAAACGCCCGCCCTGACCCTCGTAGGATTCCTCAGCACGGCAGAAACTGCTGGGGCTCTGCCGGCTTTGGCTCGTTGTGGTTTCAGCTCGGTTGCAGCAGAAACTCCACTGAGGGCATAAAACTGGTGGCAGCCAATGAATTCCCTGGAAGGGAATGGAGGTGCAGGGTTAGGACACCTCATGGGACTGTGCAGCCGGGCCACCGGTGCTTGGGGAGCACACCCAAAGGTGTCCTTCAGCAAGGAATGAGAGCTGCCTCTAAGCAGAAGGGAGAAAAAGTACAAAACAAGGAACTTGGATCACTTTACCCCATAGCAACAAGCCTGTTCAACAGGAGGAGCGTGTTCACAGCAGAGCCCTAAAAAAGGAGCTGTTAAAATAAACATTGGCATATCTCACACCTCCCTCTTCCCTGAAGGATGCTCTCTGGAAGCACATGTGGACAAACTAGGGAAGGGAAGGAAAATAGTGATGGAGGGGAAGATTAGAGGTACTCTAATTAAGTGCTGAAATTAATCCTCTGTTGTCTTTCTCTATCTAATATGTTTAATCATTACAGCTTCTCTGTTGTTCACTGATGAATCCAGCAGTCTCTTCCAGAGCATCTGGTCATATTATTCCCTTGCTTAATGACAGCATAAAAAACCCCAAGCGTGTTCGGTGGAGCTTTTGCCCTACATATCGAGTGCCATCTTGTAGGCAGGTAACGAAGAGGCCCTGTGACCTGAGGCTCGCAGCCCGTGCCCCTGCACGTCGAGGCTGTGCACAGGGTGGAGGGCTGCATGCGCCCCGTCTCGCACCCCTCCCTGCACCCCGCAGCACCCCCAGCCCGAGGAGGAGATGCTGCCATTGGAAGGGAAAATGCTGCTGGGGCTGAGAAGCACCAGAGGCATTACGGCCATCAGCGTGCGTATCAATGTGGGAATTCATCGCTGGAGCACGTAAACGGCCTCTCTGCCAGCACCCTTCTGGCTTCGAGGTGCATGGCTGCTTTCAGGGTTTTTTCCCTGCTTTCTCTGTGTTGCCTTGCTATGTGGAGGGATAAAACTATCCCATTTTTCTTCTGCAAACTGCAATAAGATTCCCGGAGCCTTTACAAGGCTGTGCTGCCCTTGCTTAGGACCTCCTGGGGTAGGTGCTATGAGCAGCGGAGGTCTCTTCCATGGGTGAGCAATCTCCCTTCACCCTGGGCACGCAGTCCCTTGCAGGCAGAGCTGGGAGGGTGCACGTGCCACACAGAAACCCCGAAATTTCCTATGTGCCTGCAGATAACATCACATACTGCCATCACGTTGCCTCCAGTGACACCACAACCCCGAGCAGAGTCACGTACTTGTGTGCTGGTCTTCGAGGAAAGGCCAGGACGATGTTATTTTGGAGTTAGCATCACACTTGCATTTACTCCCCTTCCTCTTTCCCTTCTTTTTGTTTTTATCTTTGGATCAGAGCAGACCAGAACGCCAACGTGTCACCGTCACCGCAGAGCAACAGAAAATGTGACATGATTAGAGATCCGGGCAATAATGAGACAGTTTATCTTCCCCACACATACAGCACTGGATGAGCCACTGGGAAATAAAAAAAGCTTCCATAAATCATATTGTCTCTGCCGCGGAAGCAATAACGCCAGCAACCCCAGGCACAGGGAGAAGTTTGCCCCGACACCAGCTCCCCAGGTGCCGCGGCTGCGAGCGAGGCGAGTCCCTGCTGAATCCTCCCGACCAGCTCCGGGCACGGCCGGAGCTGCTGCTGCGGGCAGAGGGGCTCGGGGGCTGGGCAGGGGGGATGGGGACATCCAGAGCCGTGCAAAGGCCTAGGGATCCGTGTTGCTATTGAGTTCAGTCCGGTGCTGGAGTGTGGACTGTTCACTTACTATTTTAGGGGCTTTTTGCCCTGGGGAGCCGTTTAACTCTTTGGGATAGGGTTGTTCGCTTGAGGAAGATTGGTTTGCAAGTGAAATTTAGCAGGCAGCGTATGCAACTGCCAGATTAGCCAGGCTTTTGTTCTGCTTTGCTTTTCCTTGCTAAAGCACAATTTCTCACTGAAAACACAAATGCAAAGAGGCTTTGCCCAAGCTCTAAAATCAACTGCGTTTGGAGGAGCAAAGTGTGGCAGCAAGCAGGGCTTGAGAGGGGACGGGAGCAGACTACAACTCTGCTGAGCGACGTGGGCAGCCGGCAGCTGGGCTGGGGGAGCAGGGTGGTTCCTGATCTCCATCCTTGGGCAAGACACCACGTCCCACCAGGCACTGCTGGGAGGGTGGCATGGCTCTCCCTGCCCCTTCGACAGAGCTGGCTCTGCAGGACAGACCTCCAGACGAGCGCTGCAGGTTGGACGCTCCGTCTTCTCTTGCATAATCACTGGGCTGAAGAAAAGCGACTCATAACGACTTCCCACTCAGATGTCCAACCTCCTGCAAACAACTTCTTGCCCCGGTGGAACAGAATATTGTGAGACTGCCATAAATAGGTAGCAATCAAATAATGCTGCAACCCACTCCCATCTGCTAGCGAAAAAACCTGCCCAAGTGGAAGCAAGACAGAGCTGGGAAGCATCGCTGTATCCTGGACCATCCCCTGGGCACTGGCACCTGCTCCATGCTTTGCACCCACCGTGCTGTCAGCGCAGGGATTGGGTGGGCAGCACCTCTCCTGAGCCAGGAAGAATCTGCTGGTTGCAAACAAATGCTCTGGAGTGCAGACATCTGGCTGACAGAGGCATGCGTTTTCTTTATAGTATGATATTGGCAATGTTACATGAAAACATTGATGAAAAATGAAGCCAGATACAGGGGGAAATGTGTAAAACTTTGTAATTCAGACTTGCATCACTTTGAACATGACCGTGTGGGCTTAGCTTATAAAACAGCAAGAGATCAGTTCTGCTGCTGGAAAAAAACCTGCCTAGAAGTTGGGGTCCCAGCTACAGCAACACGTGCTGGGGAGCTCTGCCCATGCACCAGGATACCCTGCTGGGTGACAGGCCACCCTCGGGGACCTGCCCAGGGAAGATGGGGCATCCACCCATGCCCTGAAGCAGATCAGCACTTCAAAGGACCCAAATGTCCCCTGGGTCAACCTCATCTGTGTCCTTAGGGTGGCTTTGCGTGCTGTGCCCTGCCCAACTGGGCTGGCTTGGGGTGAGCAGGGTGCTGATGCCCCCCACCATACCTGTGTGTTTGCAGGTGCTTATCTGAGTTCGTTAATGGGGTATTGGATAATTGACTGCAGCTCTGCAAAGAGCACATTCTCTGCTCTGCAGCAGGCTTGGAGGACACATTGCTTGTGCTGAAAGGTGAGAGCGATCCCCCAGCACCCAGGACGTGGGAGTCAGGGCAGGATGGGGGGACACCGCTCTTTTCTGGGATAAACAGCAAAGGCAGAAAAAATAAAAACAAGGTGAATCACAAGAAGCCTCTTCATCTGCTTTCTCTGGCTCTTCTGCCTGGCATGTTGTAGCAACATAAGCTCCAATTGATCTGTGGTGAGACCCTCAGATGAGAGGGGAGGGAGAGGCAGGACCAACTCCACTCGTGCCCCCACCCCCTGCCCCTGAGCGAGCCCAGCATCCCCGGGGACACCTCGGGGCTTGGGTTTCTTCAGCCTGAGACGAAGCTGATAGTGTGGGGATGCCCTTGCTTTTAACCATTGGTGGTAGCTCTATCAAAGGCACGTTGAGAAAACGCAGCACTGGAGGCCTTGGGTCGGGGTCCTGGGTGAGGGGTGAGGGCAGCCCCCCCTTCCCCGGCCACAGCTTTTCGGAGGGATGGGGCTGCCGGGAGCCAGTCCTGAGCAGAGACCTTGCACACGTACAGAGTGCTGATTCATCTCGCTGCCACTTGAGACAAAAGAACATCTAATTAAGCCACCGGCATATAAATAAATGTACAAGGTATAACCTCAGGAGCACACAACAGCACTGGAAAATCTCAGAGTTGCACAATATGCTTTTCCTCCTCTCTGGCAGGACTGGAGCTCACCTCTGGGACCACCCCTTTGTTTAGAAAATATCAAAGAATAGGGTTGGGGTTTTTTTCTCTTGTCGTATTAGTTTTTACATTAAAATTTGGTAATTTTCTCTCTCCCTGCAGTTCAGCTGTGTCTCGGGTACACGAAGTCTTTGATAACTCTCCAAGTCTAACTCGGAGGTGGGGCCCAGTTTCCAGCTCGATCAAAGGGTGCGTGGGGTCTGCATCTCTTTTTGGAAGAGAGTGAAAAACAACAGCAAGTCCAGCAAAAACAGTAAACAAGTAATTGCCGGTGCTGTTTAATTGCCAGCACCCTCCAGTACTAATGGCAAAGCTGAGGTGCCTGCAGCTGGGGGACGCAGCACCAGTCTTTCTGTTTTAATCAAGCCTCATTACATGGACTTTGCGTTTTGCTCGGAAAGCGGTCGGATCCTGGCTCAGTCCTGCAGTGGGAGGGAGGAGTGCACTAACAGGAGCCCAGACTTGGCGTTGGGAATTATTGGGCTTTATTTTTGAAATGCCACAGCTTTGGGACAGGGCTGTGGGGGCTCCCCTGCCCTGTCCCCCAGCATCTTCCCAGGCTTTGCAAACAGCTGGTGGTTGCTCAATGTTGTTTGCCCAGCCTGAGCGAGGTGGCCAGTGCTAGGTCAAGTATCCATTGCTGTTGGATGTGCACAAGCATCACCTCTTCCCTTTGGAAGTCTCTCCTTATCATAAAGCTATGCATCATTATTTTTACAGCCCTTTTCCTCTTTGAGCTCCTACCGTTAATGTCCCAAAAGAGGCCTTTGTTGTGTTTGCATGAAAGCCATGGTGCTCCGAAGCACCCAGCTGATTTGTTTTGATGGCATAATGAGGTTTATAAATTACCACCTTGGCCAGGAGCTCTGGGTATTTGTGAGAAAAGAAATCCCTTGTTTCTCTTCTGCCCGCAGTGCTCGTTGGGGCTTCCATGGTGCCATCTTGATCCTGAAGTTGACACAGTAAAATAAAGGGAAGAGTCCTCACCCATCCCCGCCCTCCCGCAGGGGAACCGGTCTGGTCCCATTCTGCCGCCCCAGAGCAGCCAGTCTTCATGGCGTGCGTGGCCGTGCCCACTGCCCAGGAGGTGGTGGCTGGTGCAGCCGGCTCCCGGGATGGACTTTCCTGCCGAGAACCGTATTTTCGAGACGGCAAAGCACTAATCATCTCCAGCAGTTTGGCTGATTAAAAAAGAGAAAATCTGAAAGTTCTTGCATTGAATGTGGGTAATAATAATGTATCCCTCTGACCGGTCCAAACAGAGGTCTGGGAGAAGATAATTAAACCTGTAATCTATGCACATATCCCACTGCTCGACAATTTTCAAAGGTGATGCTGCTCCAGCCCATGTCACTGGCCCATGCTGGCTGTGCAGGGAACAGTTTTCACTGTCCCAGTCTCAGAGGCATCTGCCTAATTGCACCAGCAATATTTTTTTAATGTGCTTTTCTACATTGCCTACATCTGATAAGGTCAAAACCACCTTGAGGACAGCTGCTCGGTTGTCTATTTTGCCTTTTCCTCTTCTGCATCCAGGGAGGACACAGCTGCTCTGACCTTTTACGCAAACCTAGTTAAAGGTAATCAAGAAACACACATATATTTCCCAAAGCAGTTTGAAGGAAGTGGCTGGGATGTATTTCATTTGTCATACCAACTCTCCTGAAGAAGAACTCGCAGGGTGGCAGGGCTCTTGACTGTTTTTCACAGAAAATTAATATAAGTGGAGAAGGCTATCTCCAGGAAGAACATCCCTGTCTAAAATTGGAATTGGAATTTTATGGCCAGAAAATCAAGGAAAGAAACACCAACCAGCCTGCTCTGTGATCTTCAGCAAGGCTGGTTTTTCTTTTACCTGTTTTTTTTTAAAGTTGGGACCAACACTGCTGAAGATATGAAAAATCAAGCCAGATTTTCAAATTAGTCCATGCAAGGTCTGAGTTCACAGTCACCACATAGGTGTGACATGGTGGAGACTCCCATGGGCTTGGCCGTGTTATGGATGTGAGACTGGGAACTACAAAATACTTCTGAGTCCCCCTGTAAGGTCCCTGTTCAGCACCGAACCTGGCTGTTGGTGCAAATGGTGGCCACCTCCGCCGATGCGATGGGCTCGAACACTGGTCTACGAGGGAGGAAACAGATTTGGGAACCAGTGACTGCAGAAAACCACACTGACCCATTTTCCTCTGGATGATGGATACAGGGACTGGTAAAAG
>Ga0181612_180031_pt1 | contig 17284 bp, 11 predicted proteins | sample HoacroProtozoa21_FD_119630 | JGI IMG/M metagenome (GOLD analysis project Ga0181612, IMG submission 119630) | Hoatzin crop microbial communities from Cojedes, Venezuel. Combined Assembly of Gp0051906, Gp0051904, Gp0051908
ACCTGTAGTTCTGCAGTACCCCAAGGCAGAAATCTTCCCCCGCGTTAAGTCTGAGTACCTTGGCTGAGTTCTGGAGAAGCCGTTTGGCAGAGAGAAGAGAGACTCTTTTCCTTCAAGGCCTGAGGGTATCACCATGGTGGAGCTGACATAGCAGCCTGCATTTCCTTCCTGACATCACTGTTTGCAGTACTGTGATCTGAAAAGCAGAGTTTGTAAATCATCTGGATTTTTTTTTCTTCCACATACCCTGTATTCAACCCCCTATATTTCCCACACTTCAAGCTACTTGTTTTTATTGTGTGGCAGGCATTGTCTTAACTTTATTGTTAAGGCTTTTGTATTTGTTGCCAGAAGTCTATTTGATATATTTTGAAGATCTCAAATAATGAGAGGGAAAGTTTTGTTCCGTGTTCCTTTTTCTCAGTGGCAGCTTACAGGGCTTCCATGTTGCAGTACAGAGGTACCTGGAGTGAAAGACCATCAGCCAGGACTGCTGTTGAAAACAATCCATCATCATACCAAGGTCTCAGCGTGAATGTACCCATTATTATGCAAATTAGGATCATTTCTTTTTGAACATCTTCCAAATATTCAGAGCTATGACATTATAAAAGATACAATAATCTGTCCCAGTCGTCCGTTCCTCCCAAATGAATTGCATGTTACTTTGTTCCATGAGAAATTCTGAAGTTTTTTCCACCCATTTTATTAATTTCTTGTTCAGTTAAATATTTGTTAATTCTCTTTGAAGTCTAGGACACTCACTCTGAATTACACAGTTTCGCAATTGTCGTTAAATATTTTGAAGAGAGTGGCGCTCCCGGGAAGCGGGGACAGCCCTGACTGTCCCTAATCCACTGTTTCCCGTCTAACACTTGCACGGAGATGGAGGTGGTAGGCTAGGGAGCACAGGCTCACGGTTTGGACAACTGAATGGGGTAGAATTGACAAGGTGCAAAAAGTGGGTAGGTTTCAGTAGATCACAGAAAGGCCCAAGTTGTTAAGATGTTCTTGAGTAGATAGCCAGGGTAAGAAAAGTTTTTGAGTCTGATTCCTTTTTGAAAAACTGGAAAGATTAATTTTTGTTCCTCTTAAGTTTCCATTTAACCCATAAATTGCACTTTTTGAAGCAATGACCTGAAGCAGACCCTGTGTTGGTCTGAATTGGTATGAAACATGGGACTTATGCTTCAGTTGTGGTGACTCTTTTGGTCTTTTCTATCGAAGGTGATGCCCTTTTAATTGTTACTTAAAATTCATTGATCAACTGACACTGTATTCTCAAGATGGAGCCCTCCACTCGAACTCACTTGAGTCCAAACCCCTTGCTTAATGAGAGGAGATTAGGGATTTGGACTCCTGTTGTTATAACTGAAAGGTGAGCAGCAGCAAGACTTTACTTTCAGAGGTAACTGGTTACTGACAAAGCACACTAGTGGTGTTTATGTGGTGGCTATAGGAGTAGATATTGTTAGTTTCTTTATCTCATGGGGTTAAAAAAATTAGATCATTTAATTAGAAACAGAGCAGAACACCTCTAAATATATAGCTGTAAAGCCAGATGCTCAACTCTTTATAATTGGCTTGCCATGTACTTCGCAATATACTAGTAAAAACCCTTCTGAGAAAAGAATCCACTGCTGTTTGTATCATCACAACAAAGCTAGTTGAATTTTTGCTGTGAAAAAGGGGAGATTAGTTTCTGTTTCTCTGGATGAAAATTCACGAGGCCTGTGACAGAAGACATTTTAGTGCTGTGAAGGGATTTTAGCTTTGCTCTTCTTTCTGTGGTAGTTAGCATGGCTTTTTTTGTCCTTTCCTTAAGTGAAGCTGAAGGAGGCAGCTTGAAGTACAGCGGAAAGGGTAAATTTTCATAATTTTACATTGTAGCCAGGAAGGAGTATTTCTGAGGGCAATGTTTTCTTCTCCTCGTTAGCGTCCTTTCCAAACTTCTGCTTTGTTCAGTGGGACAGCATTTGCAGAAATTTTAATTGTTCCTCAGGGATTTAACTGGATTGGTGTTTGGACCTGAGTTGCTGGTGTTCTGCCTTTTTCAGGATCCTAATGTTGTCTTCTGCTCATGATTGTGCCAAAGATACTTGACAACTCAAAGCTGAGTTGAAGTTTGAGTTCAGCTTCTACAGTGGTGGAGGAAATGTGAAGCAGTTTCTCTGATGTTGCTTTCCTCTAGTGGTAGAGGTCAGCATTTGGTGTGGCAGCTCTTCTTTATTTTTTTGGCAGGCAATTCTCTGACATTCTTGTTGCTGAGATCATCCCCACTAGGGCTTTCAGAAGAACATCTGACTGAGGCTCAAATTCTTTACCTTCTGCTGTTCTGACCATACAGTATGTTGTAGGAAAGGCCTCAGTCTTTTGCCATTAATAATTAATTTGCTTCTAGATATCTTTTGCTGAGTCAAAGATCTGTGAATTTGTAGTGTCTTCCTTTCATTGTGATTTGGTTGCATGTTGAGGGTGTGGATTCATTTAATCCCAAGGATAATTTAAGAGGAAAAAAGTATCATTAAATTGCTGCAGTCTGAGTCATACTTGGTCTGTGAGTTTAGTTCTCTGGCCTTCCCACACAGCATTTCCGATATGCAGTGAGCAAAGGGTGTGCAGGAAAGACTGTAGAGTGACCTAGATACTGTTTAACTCTTTACCAATGAGTGCCTTTCTGACGTTGGATATAGCCATTGCCTCATTGGGTTCTCCGTCCTTTGCTGTGTGATAGTTGTATCCATTACATCTTCCTGTTTCTAAGTGGTTTTCTTAAAAAAGATTTCTATTTAGATTGGTTTAAGCATCTTGTTTAGATAGGTTCATCAGAAAGGTGAATAAATGTACTATTCTAGAATCTGAAGCATAGACATTGAAATTCGTCCTCAGGTAGAAATAACCTCTTCTTTCATATAGTGCTTTGTCACTTGTAAGAGGAAAGTTCTTTTTGCTGCCCTCTTGCAGGCAAAGAAACAATCATCTTAGGCTCCTGATAATAAAAAAGGTCTGTAAAACCCAGAAACACTGTGACCATGTCATACACGCTCCATTGTTGGCATGTGTTGTGGAATCTGTTCAAGAAAGGTTGTGATACAGAGCTAGTATCGCTGACTTTGGTCTTGCCCATCAGCTTTGCTGTCATACAGTGGTTGGTTGATTTTTCTTGGCTCTGTATGAGAAGATGTTTTTTAAATAGTTCCTGCTGGGTTTGTGAAACTGCCACGGCTGCTCCTGCTAATAAACTTTGAATCCATGTCTGTTTAATGTAGGTGTCATCCAGGCTTGCAGTTGATACAGCCAACTGGAGGACTGCAGTTTTCTTCGAGCCTAGTTGACCCAGACTTGAGTCACTCCTTTGCACGGATGCTCATGGGTTGGGTTTTCCCTGCTAGGCCAGGTTTAACCTCCCTTGTCTGCGTTCTTCATTGTGAAGCCTAATGATCCAAGTGCTTCCTCAGGCACACCAGCCAAAGTGCAGTCTGGGACACTGGAGTTATCCTTCCATGGTGGCACTTGCCATAGTCATTATACGAAAGTCACGGGAAATGAGGCTGTGGGGATCACCTTTAGTTTCAGGCAGCTTGGGTGCGTTCTGCGTGACAGTCTGGTAGTGGGCAGGGTGCTGTGGCAGCAGGTCTGTCTGCAGCTCGGGGCTAAGAGGAGAGTGAATGTGCGGTGGTTCCAGAAGACTTCAGCTGTACTTGGCCAGCTGCTCTAGTGATGGGATCAGAACAGGTTAATGGTCTTTTTAAAGAAAATGGTATATTTAAGCTACCAAAAGCAAATTTACAGGTAAGTGTTTATTACATTCTCTTTATACAACTGCAGAAATGAAACTCTGCCTCCTGCTTGCTTCAATCAATATTCAAAAGGCTGTCTATCTCCAGCAGTGTGAAACTGAGGAAGTGTCACTGACGCATCAGCCACAAAGGTTGCACTTTAGATTTTGTGTTACAGCTCGTGATTGCTCATGTATCTAAAATTTGGCAACAGATGGATAGTATTTTTTTAATGCATAACGCTCTTCTGTCCCTATCTTGGCACTTAATGCTACTGCAGACATATTTTCAACAGAGCCATGCAGTTATAATCAATAATATGTGAGCTGATGTTTCTGCTCAATAACATACAGCCACTTAAATGCCCTTCTGAAGTATTTTGACCCCTGGAGAGAACTGCTTTAGTACAACATTTTCCCTATTGAAATGGGGATACTTGCTATTCAGTGCAGCTGGGACTGGAGACTAGAGAAGCAGATTCAAATAGGGATCAAGTCCACATGCTGCTTCGGCAGGGGGGTTGGACTAGATGACCCACAGAGGTCCCTTCCAACCCCTACTATTCTGTGATTCTGTGCTATTAACGGGGCAAGGCCTCTGGAAGGTTTAGCAGTGATTTTGAATAATTTGTCCTTTTAGTACTGTTCTAGTATGATTGACATTAAGTTACCAGAAATTAAAGGAGATCAGACTTTAATATTAATTGTACAATTTCTTCATAATATGGTGTTAATTTCAGCATAGAATAGCTCTTAAAAGCAGGATTTTACTATGAGTATTTAATAAAAGAAACACTGTTAAAATGCAGTTCAGAGACATTGCAAGTTATTTGAATGTATTGGGTTTTTTTCCCCGCCTGCCCTCCGGACAGAAGAGGGGCAGTCAGCACTTTCCCAGATTGGGTGTTAAATTAGTGCAAGATGCAGGTAAGAACAAATAGGTATCTTTGTGTAGAAGGTACTTTAACTCAGCAGACTAGGTCTAGGATTCCTCCTGTTGGCTTTGTGTTGTCTTAATATTACAAAAACAGAAGGAAAACATACAAAATACACTGACATATTTTTAAAAAGTTACCAATGACAGACAGTATTCCAATGACCAAATATCTTTCATACAAGATAAATGTGAGAACAAGCATTACACCTCTGTGTGTACATATATATGTATGTACTTGTATATATGTAATTTACACAGTCTGTGAGATGGGTGTTTTTTGTAGTTCAGACTTGACAGATGGGTCAGGGCTTAGGAAATGGAATGTGACTGAAAGTGCCCATGTACTTTAGCAATCTCCAGTCCGGTGGTTTTCAAGACTTTGCTAACATATTTTTTGGGGCATCATTTATTTAAACTGAGGATGTAAGATTTGGTTAGCAACCTTCACTAGAAGTGAAATTAATAGGCAAGAATAAATTAATCTGCTGCAAGTATACAGACTTGTAGCATTAATAGGTGTCTGTCTATCCACCTAGGAGGTAGACTCATGCTAGCTAGGATTGTAGCCAGAATAACACCTTTTGATTTACACTGTTCTGACTAAAACAAGGCAAAGAAAGTATTGGTGAGTGTTGATAAACTATTTTATTTTCCCCTTGCCTTGTCCTTAATTCCCTCCCACAAGAAAAAGAAATATGCTTAGGAAAAGCCAAAATACAGGACAATGCATCATACGCTGACAATGACTGAATTTGGCTTCCTTGATGGAGGAGGAGGAATTGAAAAATAAAAAGGTCTTCAGATAGGGAGACTTAATTTATGCTCTCAAGCTGATCTGTACTGTTTAGCACAGGGAAGAGAAAGGAGTTATAAATTATGAATAACAAGAACTACTCTCCTATGTCTTCATAGTTTTATTCTTTCAAGCTGTTAGTATAGGCTCTGCAAAATTGGTGAGGCTGAAATATGCCAAGATTTATGGTTGAGTGTAGAAATACTGCCTTACTTTCAGATGAAAACAGCTAGCAGTGGTAAATCAATACAGGCACTTCTGCAGACCTGCCATGAGCTTGGCTTATAAACACACATTAGCATTCATCTGGTTTAATTTCTCATCTTCCCAAATCACTGTCTTGATTAGCGATCATTTCTCAATATGAAAAAAAGGACAAAAGAAATTGCTAGACAGTAGAAATAGTGTTCCAGACTTGTAATTTGAACCTGTTTGGAACTTTATTACTTTGCTTGCAAATGAATTACGATTTTCAAAAAACCGCTGTCTTTCATGGCTATGTGAAACGGTGCTCTTGTGTTTTTTCTGTTCTTTCTTGGAGCCATAGGAACTATGATAAGTTATTTTCAAAGAATATTGCTTCAGTTTTTGCTTTCAGTTGTGTATAAAATGCAGATTTTCTTTTTCAGTGCTTTGCTCTTAACCCAGGCATAATTTGTGTCCATTCTGTAGTGTTGGGGTAAGAGAACAACAGGGTGAGACCATTTGCTTTCTTAAAATAACGTGGCTTTGTTCTTCCATCTTGTAGCTGTAGGAAACTGTAACCCCTTCCCATATGCCTGAGTAGCCTTGTCAGAAGAAGCACAGGCAAATTCCTGCAGAAAATGTAGATTGTCCTATATTTTTTTGAGTAAGAATGATTGTAGTAGTAAGAAGTAGGTTAGCCAAGAATTCCAAATATCTTTTTAATTAATTTTCTCTTTTTGTAAAATGAGGATTATCCATACTTTGCTCTGCTAAACTGGATGCCAAATGATAGATTAGAAAGTGCAGTCTGTGTTGTAAGGCAGGAACAGAGGCAGACGTCTTGATTTTTTCTGATGTGTAGCATTTACTGATAATTTCTTGAGCGAATGTCTTAATCTATGTTAACTGATTTATGATAATTCTCAGATTTATTGTTTGTGTCTCTCTGCATAACTGCACAAATCATTTTCATGCGAATGATCCTCAGCTCAATGTCTTCTGGTAGAACTTTCTATAATGCTTTCAGCGTGAGAGTACTTCATAAAAATGACAATATACTATGTTAGAACTAGAATAGTAGCAAATCAATTTCTAAACCATTCATTCTAATTTATGCCTAATCGCTTCATATTCCACGCAACTCTAAACTATCTTTCTCAAAGAACAATGACACATAATTTAGAAGAAAAACTCAGAGTGGTCTTTTACCAGTGTTGGTCATTGAACTCGGCAGAATTTTGGCACGAAACAACACTTTTAATCTTAACCAGCATTTGTGTCCCTGCAAACAGATGTTTGAAAACGTAATGTAGCTCTGCGCAGTTCACAGCTTTTGAAATATTTTGCACATGAGTTTTCAAACGGTAAATAGAAAAATCTCCTGTAAGCAAAAAGAAGTTATGAAGTGTTTACTTAGCTCTGCTGAACTGTTGATTTCATGCCTGTAAAGATCATGATAACATAAACATTTTCCTTTTCTGAAAAGGACACTTTGGTTAATGCATTACTGCGATTTTTACTTTCTTTTTCTTCAGTTTAGGAGAAAGCAAGCTATGGTTACTTAGACAATACTTGCACTTCAAAATGTGTCAAAGAGGTAAACCCATTTGTGTACCTGATGGGTTATTTACCCTGCTTAACCTATAAACTGTAAAGTAACAAGGCTACTGAACTGATAGATAGCCGAGCAGATGGTTCAGAGATTATGCTAAATCACCTCAGCTGGTCGGAAGTTAGCCTGGGTTAGTGCAGGGGCAGTGGCTGCACGAAACACGGAATGGGATCATTTTTCACAGTTTCTTGCTTGAAATTCAGTTTTTCTTCACAGCATGTGACATCTTGTGTCTTTACAGTTAAAACAGAGATGTAATCAACAAATTTAGGACCAGCACGTTAGTTATCCTGGCTTTCATAAGAATCATTCAGATGATGAGAATCTTTAAGTGTCTGTGAAATATGAAAGAAGAACTCCTATGCAGTGCAAGAGGTTGGCTCTGCAGAGCAACTTTTGCTGCTGCTGTTCTCTCCTTTTTCAGTGTGTAGAACTGTTGCTTTGGTCTCTCCCTACCATCAAATTGAGCATTATTATCGTGCTAGTCTGCGAAAGATTAAGTGGAAATTAAATAACACATGTTTAGTAGTAAAAATCATGTTGCAGCCAAGCAAAGATGGGCCAAATTTCAGGGCTTTGTAAGAAATCTCACCCTGAAGAGTGGGTGACTATTAATCGTAGTTCTGCCAAGTATCTTTATTCACATCCTCAGCGGGCCAGCTGAGGCAACAGATGTTGATAAACTTCTCAGAGCCTAGAATAGAAGTTGCAGGTTCATCCTTCAGAATTTGCCTTTTTTTGTTTCTTTTAAATTAACAAAAAAGTCCTAAAATAAACCCTCATGTGAAGATTTTATACATGGGTTTGCAAATCTCTCATTATTTCCATTCTACTGCTGTTGTGTTTTTCTCAAAGTAGCATCAGCTGAATTCTGCTTGTTGCCTGCCAGAGAAGAACACAAGAGCCTTCCTCTCCAACTCCCAAAGCTCTTTGAGGAGGAGGCTTCATGGATTTTTTTTTTTTTTCCTTCTTTCTCTGTGAATGTGTCATCATAGTACTGAAGAATAACTGCTTTTTTCATGTATTGCAACATTCTTAACCTTATGAAGTAAAACTAAATAAACATGCCATTACTTTATTTGTTGATAGAAGATTGACAGATAAAACACCTCTGCAGGGACTTGTTGGAAATCTGTTGGTTTGGCAGGCACTAGAAAGCCACATTAGGAATGCTGTTTTAGTGTCAGCTCTAGTGTCTTAAACGTTTAATATATCCAGAGATACTAAAAAAAGCAGTTCTCCTCAATTGTACGAAATGAAAGGGCATTGTACGGTGGCTCATGCTTTTAAAATAATCAATTTGTTGTGCAAAAAGGAGCATACTTATTGAAAAACCTTTGCAAAATGTCATAAAAATAGCTGTAGGATGCTAACAGGACTTTGTCCCCCTTGACTTTCAGTCAGCTTCTGAGGTGTGGATAGAGATTATTCACGTCTCTACAAAGCGAAAGGAATCAAACATTTCCTGATTCCAAAAACATTTCTTCCCTATCCCCACAGCTCATCCTCGGCTAAAGCAGGAAACAACTACTCTTAAGAGAAATAAAACGGGTAGCTGAAAAATAATAATCACCAAAATCATCTTCCTGTGTGTCACTTTGCTATCCGTTAAGAGTTTTCAGTTCCTGGTTCTTTTTGGCTATGGAGTAGTTACAGTTGTGTAGAGCCTGTACACTATAAACCAAAATATATATGCATAAAATACTGCTTTTTATCTGTTAAAATTAATACTGTCCAAGAAACTGAGAGGGCATTTGTTCACACTTCACCAAATTGTATATGTCTGGTTGTGCTGAGCATCTGCTCTGCTAAGGACAGATAACTGTAAGAGCTGATGGTATATCTGATTTTGCATCTGGTTTTGCTACTTTTAATTAGTTCTCAGTGAAATCCGGAGTTGTAACCTACTGAGCCTGAGGAAAAGATCATTTGTACTAAAGTAATACTAGTTTGTCCTAGTATTATTAACTGCATCAGTAATTATGATCACAGAATGGTAGGGGTTGGAAGGGACCTCGGTGGGTCATCTAGTCCAACACTTCTGCCGAAGCAGGGCCACCTACAGTAGGCTGTAGAGGATCTTGTCCAGGCGGGTCTTGAATATCTCCAGAGAAGGAGACTCCAAACCTCCCTGGGCAGCCTGTTCCAGGGCTCTGTCACCCTCGGAGTAAAGAAATTCTTCCTCATGTTCGGAAGGAACTTCCTGTGCTTCAGTTTGTGCCCATTGCCCCTTGTCCTGTCACTGGGCACCACTGAAAAGAGTTTGGCCCCAACTCTGTCTCTGAGATCCCCCGTGAAAGCTATCCACTCTTCTGAGCTGAGAAATTGCAAGAGAAGAGCAATACTACATTCAGAGGGTTTTACCCTAGCTTTCTCAGGTCCTCATTTTATTACAAGGACTGGAAAACCACTTCGCATACGTGAGAGAGCTCAGTCAGCATAATGATAACAGAAATGACATCGTTATTATTATTTCTGTGCTGGAGGAGGTGCTTCCCGTGGCTATATGAAAGTGCAGGGCTCTCTTCCCTCCAGAGCTCTAACAACATCAAAAAGCAGCAGCTTGTTGCAGCACCCTACGAGTTGTGGGTTTGGTTGGAGGTGCAGCGAGGGTTATCTAAGGGCGTGTTTACACGCAGCCGAGGCGCAGCGTGCAAGGCACCCCTGAACTGAATCACCCCAATGTACCTCTCTGGCTCCAGGAGGCCCCCAAGGAGTGTTTCCTGGCCGAACGCAGCAGGAGCATACGGCATACCAAGCGTGCCCGCTCCCCTGAGCAAAGAGCTTACATCAGAGACAGAAGAGCCACGGCTGTCAAAGACAGGCGTTGCTGTGACCTCCCCGCACTGGGGCTTGCGGGGGGGCAGAGCCCCTCTTAGCTGGCAGGCCCTGGGCAGAGGGGAGCAGCCCGCGGAGCTGTTGTGGCTGCATCTCTGTGCGCAGCGAGGGCAAACCTCCAAATCGAAAGAAAGCTTCATACCTGGCTCCCGCGGGCGTGACTGGCTACACAGGGAACACAGCGACCGGGAGCCAGGACTTAGAGGTGGAGGAGAGTTATTGCAGTGAGATGAAGGGCAAAAAGAGGACGGCAAGCTGCAGGGCAGCCAGGCAGGTGGCACAGCTTCTGCCAGTGCCTGCTGATGGCACACCTCCTGGCGTGTCACCTCCATCCCAAAACATAACGTTCGGAATTTTTCACCACTGCCACAACAGGCAGTCTTAATGAGGGACTCAAGGAAAAGGCACCAGTGGCTTTACCTGCTTCTTTTAGATTGGGGATTGTATTTGGTGTGAGGGCAGTGTGGAAGAACACATGAGGTTACTTGTAGGAAAGCAAATATTAGCGTGACCTGGGCTGGCACTGCTGGAGTCATGGCAAGGCAGAGGCAAAGTGCTGAAACAGAGACAAGAAAGAGAAAGGCTGGGATATGAAAGGTTTAAACAAAAGCCTGAATCTGAAAATCATGTAGATAGAAGGTGAGGAGTAGGATGGTCAAACCACCAAGCAGTAAAGCAAGACGTACAATCTGGGAGGAGATGACGGGGAGGGAGGGAGGGAAGCCATGGAGACACAGAAGCTCTAATCGGCCTGCATCGAAATATCAGAGAGAAAATAGTGCAGGTGAGAAAAAATGAGAGGACGAGGATTAGGGAAATTATGTCAGCTGCTACAATTTCTTAATAATTCAAATTATAATCCTTACAATTCAGGTTATGGAGACTAATTTGAGCTATTCCATTAAACTTCTGCATTTAATGTGATGAGGTGTTTTCATGGCTGTGTGAGGAAGAGACAAGATTTTTCCTCTACCCGTAAAATATTTCTGAACAATTTCTTCTGTACAAGTCTGTGATGCCTTTCATGAACTTACGTGTCTGGATTTGATCTTTGAAAGGAAATTCATTCTCTTATATTACACTCTTTTGGTCCTGATGGAAACTGATCTTGAACCAAGCCTGTTTTGTTAGTAGAAGGCTTTATATCCAAGCCACAGGATCTCTGTGAGCATCCCAAGCGATAGGACTTAGTTTAATAATTCCAGAGTGGTACCAGTAGCAAAAAATCTGTAAGTATGTTCTGAGGAGAAGCTGAGTGTTTACAATATGGGGAGCTTTGTTGGTGAGAGGCATTTAAACTTATAGACAGAGCCAGCTCTGATACTTTCAGCTGTGCTGACAAAGGGGTGATTTTTCTGCCCTGATGCTATGCTGCCCTCAGCCAGCTGCCAGGAGAGCGGATGGGACAGAAGACAGGGTGGGCCTGGGAGACTGAAGATCTGCAAGGGTTTTTATGGGCTCTCTCTTTCCTTCCGCTGCCTCCTCATTAGCTGTCCCTGTCTGTCTCATCCTTCTTCCCAAGAAGTGGGGTCCCAGCTCTGCTCCCCACAATACCTCTCTGGAGGAGAAGTTGCTGTGTCACAGACTAAGCATGCTGAGATCTTTTATGTAGGGAATGACAGTGTTTCACACCCCACTATCAGAAATGTTTAGTCATCAAGCTTCAACTTTAACTCTGAAAAAAATCAAACACTGTAAGATGACTGACTTAATTACAGACTGTCTTTGCTTACTGAATTGTATCCAAATATTTAACCTGTATCAGGAAACATTCCGTGTTAGAAAGCTTAAACAAAAATTTAGAGTTGAAATAGAGGCTTTTTAACTTTTGCTTTTTACAGAAATAACAAATATTCTTCTTCAGTTAGTTTTCTGATTTTTAGAAGCATTTTATTCCTGAGTAACACACTTTCTAACTTGTGTTTTTCATAGTTTCCCAATTAGGGGGAAAAAAAAAAGGTTTTTCATAATCTCCTGAATGAAATGCAGTCACCAGACTTTCAACATGCAGTTTCTTGCTGCAGTAAAGTCAGCTCTTGGCAGTAGTGATAAACCCTACAATAGGTATTACACAATTGACACCACAATAAGCCATATTCAGACAGAAACATTACGAACCGGGAGACATACACCCCCCCAAAAAAACCCGAGCTCCCCAACATTGAATGTTCATGGCCAGACATTTTTTATTGCAATTTTAAGATCAGTTTTGGAGGACGCCTTCCTTAATCAAATACTGCTGCCTTTAAAGATTAGTGTTCACAGCCTAATCATGCTACACTTAGCTTAATTTGCTTTGCTATGGACTCATTAAATTCTTTTCTTTTGGTTAGAAACCCTACTATGGCTTGGCAGAGGAACAGGAAATCTCTGCTCCCTGCTACAGGGTTGTGACTGCTCTTTCGTTTTAACCCATAGACTGGAGGGTGCTGCAGCAAATTATGGCTGGGTCACTCTTTCCTTCCTATGTAAAGAGCTCACAACCCCTTAAAACGCTTTGTCAGTTGAACAATTGGGACGTGCAGAGGGAGAAAAATTATTCCGATGTCAAAAATGGCTCAGACTGCCATTAGATCAATGAGATCTAACGTCGAATTTTAGATGACCTGAACCTCCAGTGGCAACAATCTCTACAATTGATCATACTTTTGAGGATGCGTTCATCTCATGTCAGCTTGTGATAGATCCAGCATTTGGTGGTCAAGAAGAGACTTTCCTGAATTGCTACTGTCATCTGAATGGCTGCTATATGCTAAGAAAGAAGACTGCACTTCAGGAACAACCTGGTGACATTTACCTGTTATTTGAACTGGAATCTGTGAATCAGAGTGTAGTATGAAATAACTCTGTTTGTTGCCACAAGCAATAAATAGGGGAGGTTTTGCACTACCGTTTTGCTGGCAGCTGTGCAGTGTAGAAATCCCTGTCCTCACCAAAGTTTGGAAATGCATTAAAAAGCTGTAAGCAGATGTGTCATGGTCATCCCTGTGCCTGCGGGGGTGTGCAGACAGGTGTGGTATCTTGCAGTTTCACCCGGGCTCGTGGAAAGCATCTGTCACAGAGACAAAGCAAGCAGTAATGGGTATTTTAATTGTCGGATGAGCTATGGGCTGGCATTAGCTCTAACTAAAATCCCCACGTGCTGTAACACCCTTCACCTGCAGCTGAACTGCCCTAAGAAAAATGTCAAACTGTTGCCTATCTTGGGCATCTTCCAAGCAAACCTGTTTGAATCCTCCACCAGAAAGGCAAGAACTGGCTTTCGGAGAGGATGTCGAATCCAGTCTGACCAGCACTGACAAGGATGTCTCGTGGTAGGATAACTGGGGCGGCTGTTACAATCAGAGGAGTGTTTTGGTTTTCAGAGGTATGTCAGTCAGAGGTGAGACCCACAAGCTCATGTGAAGAGTCAGTAAAGCAGGCAGAGCTACACTTGTAGCAGCATACCTTAAAATAGTTGGCCTTAGCACTGGTGCAAGCACAGCTGTCGGGAGTGTAGTGGTGTCCTGGACATGCAGGACAGCACATTCATATCTCTTTCCATTTTCTATACTATTCACTGCGTTATAAAGACTCTCATTTAAAAGAAGTCGTCTGTACGTGTTGGCAAATAAGTACTTCTGCCAGTAATGACAACTTTGCTCCTCTAAATGGAGCAAATGGAGCATAAGCTCTCTTGAAGTGAGATGGATTTCCCAGGGATTTTATTGGCAAACTTATCGGATGAAGACACTGTGGAAAAGCCTCGCTTTGGATGAACGGGCCATGATTTTAAGGAAGATTATGCTAGAATACTCAAGAGACTTTTATACTACTAAGGCCCTCATTATTTGCTTTTCTGGTCTATTTTTCCATAAAGAATTTAGCTGCATAAAATGTTTGCAGCTAATGCTGAATTCTTATTTTACTTCAAGTATTTGATGACAATTTCCCCCCATGATTATTTGCTCGTTAATACTGGTGAGTTCTGAAATATTTTTTTATGCTTGATGCATTTGCTAAAACTGGAATGACATCCCTTGATCAGCTTTTGAATTACAATAGGTTTGAGAGAACACACTGCTACCTTGAACTTTGCAATATTTGGCTGTGTGACTTTACGTGTTATCCCAACAGTAGTTTGGTTCATCGGTTTCTGCCTGAAGGAAAAGTCTCTTTGGGAGTCGAGGTGGATTTGCTTAGGTAAAACCTGTTGGATTTTTGTCTACTGGATAATGACTACAATCAGAGAAACACATGTTTAGAAGGACAAGCTGCTTTCAAAAAGCATAGGTAACGTAGCAGTAACAAAGCAGTGTAGTGTGTACTCAACTCAATATTTCTTCTAAAAATTAAGAATTAGGAAGAATTCCTAATTAAGAATTCCTAAGAACTAGTTACGAATAAAGAGAATGATTTTAAAAACTAGGAAGAATTATGAAGAATGAATTTCTGTCACTAGCTTTAACCTCTGATATTTTTTATTCTTTAAAGATTTAACTTGCAGGACAGCTAATCTACTGTTTGCTGGGGGCTTGCTTTGTCCAGCTATCCTAGATGAAGATAGTCTATCTAGTCATCCGTTACAGATGTTAACTTGGGGAGGGAGGGAGGGGACTAAGCAAACGTCCTGCCCAGGGAAACAGATGAATAAGATCTTTAGACCACTACTGGTGGTAAATGTTATTCTGTTAAGTATTTGCATATACGTGATGAAACGTTGCCTATATTAAGCCTTCCAGCAAAACAAGGACTGCATTTGAACAAAAGTGACTGAAAGGAGACGCTGAAAACTTTTTTTTTCCTTTCTTCTGTTTTTTTTTTCTGTTTCATGACAATGCAAGCAGGAATTACTACTTTAAAAAAAAAAATCTGCTGGTGTGTGCTTCCTGTTCCAGTTTGTTTAGTCACAAGTCTGAATTAGATCTCTCTGTTGGTTGGTTTCATTTACTATAAACAGGTCTTGTGCTTTGTTTCAATACATCAAAGCCCACAGCCAGGCACAGCCAGGTAATGTGAAAGGAGGTGAGAAAGTTTACAGTCTTGCTTCATTGTTTCTTTAAGCCTTCAAGACAACGGTCTGAGGGATCACCCGGAGGTTAAAAGAAGGCTTGGCTGGGTTTTTTTTTTTATAAACTGGGTTCTCTTTTGTTCCTTTTCTAGAAACCACATGTAACTTTAGGTCAGAAAAGAGTAAAATGCGGCACTTCTTTAACCAGAGTTACCGCTGCCTTGGGGTAACCGGATCAGGCAAAGGTGTAGGCTTCTCTCCGTGCTATGCTGGCGCCGGCGATGCTATCCTTCAGGTGAGTACCAGCGGTTTATTTTCTTGTCAAATCTCCATCCACCTGAAGGATGCAGATGGCTGAAAAGGGTTTTTTATCATGAGTGACACTGCCTAAAAAAATCACTGGTTTAGCCCTTTAAAGGTAAAAGGGAATCGCTCCCTCACACAGTATTTTTACTAAACCTGCTCTGACAGTTTGCTTCCTCTTTTCTTCCTTCTCTTTTTTTTTTTTTTTTTAATCTGCCCTCTTAAAACAACAGGAATGCTGCACTGGCCCTCAGCCAGCCAAGGCTCAGCGAGCAGGGTAAAATTTCAGTTCAGATTTACGGGAAGGTGTTGGGAGTAAAAATCTGGTTTGGTGAGTTTAAGGCAGGGAGTAGTCAAGAGACAACCTCGCTACTGTGAGTGTGGAGAGAAAGGGAGGAGGAAGAGAGGAGGGGGAGGAAGGATTAAAAAAAAACACCCGGGCTGGGGATGAGAGACCAATTTTTCCCCCTGTCCGAGTTTCAGTGCGTGTTCCTGAGCTCCCGCAGCCTTATCGAGTTTGTAGGGAGAAAGTCGGGTCTGGGAGTGGAAGAGCGGCGCGGTGCTGGCGAGGAGCTCAGCGTCCCGCTCAGAGCCCTGGAATGTGCGGCTTAGGGCAGGGGCGAGCAGGGGCTTTAGCTTAGCTGGTACTAATTGCAAGTTTTAGTGCTCAAAAACTCTGTTAAAAAAAAAAAAAGAGCAAAGAGCCAAGAGAAGGGGTTAAGGCTGGGAGAGCTGTTGCTCCAAGCAGCAGCGTGAGGAGTTGCTCAACTCTTATTTAGCAGCACAGTAGAAAGGAAAATGCGTTAGGCTTCTGCCCTGAAACGTCGCCGTTGCTGCGAATGGTGCTGGGCGCTGAGGCGGGCTCCAGGTAGGTACTGGCGCTTCTTGGTTTGCTCCGCTCTTCCTCTGTCCTTCCTTGAGGGTGTACTCTGCTGTGATTGGGTTGACAACGTAAGAGAACAGAAGTTCGCTCAGAAAATACACTTAAAAATATGTTTAGAGGGAAAAGGCAAATGAAGAGGGCTGCAGAGATTCTCGGTGAAATTTTCGTGACTCTGTCGACGTGATAAATTTCTGGTGATTCTGAGGAAAGATGACATTTGAGAGGTAGAAGCAGGTATTAAATAAGGATAGAGCGAGAAGTGATCTGCGGATCTGAGAGTTTTAAATAAAAAGACGTACGTTTCTCCGTGTCAAAGAAAAAAGACAGCATGACATGCCTAATGTCTTTGGAGTACATTTTGGAAGGAGCGTTTTGTTCCTATGGCTGTTTCTTCTTTTTTGGGGTTTAAAATACAGTAGCTTGCGCAGACCATGGAGCGGTGGCAGAAGTGACAGGGAGGTGGCAAGAGGGCTCTGAGATAGGCTGCTGTCTGCCAGTCTGTTGCAGGCATTAGCATAAGAATGGGATCTTACCTGGGAAAAGTTTCTGAGGACGGTTTAAAACACATGTGTCGATCAGGAGGTCAAGCATCTCCTTCACTCTGAGGTATGTGTGATTAGATGAGAAATACCAGGGACTCCTTCTTCGCGTGAAAAGAAATAGCTGATTTTTTTTTTGTTCAGAGGGAAAGCTGCACAGCTCATTTCTTCTTAGGAATTTAAAATAAAGCTTTGAGCTGAAGCCAGCGTATTAGAATAGTTAAAGATGGGCTGGGACCTAACAAGTCGCAAAATCCCTCCTAAATTTGATCAGCTCAGCGGGGCTGACCTGACAGAGGGCAGGAGCGCAAGACGGGGCCAAAATGAGCCGCCTGAGGCTAGCACAGACCGAATATCGGTGCTGCTGTGTGCCTCCGAGACTTTGCAAGTGATGATTTGGACAAGCCTGCAATTACTCTTCACCA
>Ga0181612_108505_pt1 | contig 17283 bp, 12 predicted proteins | sample HoacroProtozoa21_FD_119630 | JGI IMG/M metagenome (GOLD analysis project Ga0181612, IMG submission 119630) | Hoatzin crop microbial communities from Cojedes, Venezuel. Combined Assembly of Gp0051906, Gp0051904, Gp0051908
ATAGAGCTGTGTGTGTGCACATGTATATACAGTGCTATTGAGGGGTGAAGGTGTACGTGTAGGTACACAGCATGCATAGCATTTCTTGAAACCTAAAATAATTGCTCTGAACTTCAACTGGCCTCTGTTGCAAAGCACATCGGTCTGCTTCACCTGCCTCTGCCCCTAACCTGATGCCAGACTTTGGTGGGATATTTGGTCTGAAGAGCAAGAACCAGCCCCATGTGACGCAAGTTGGATCCCTTCTGCAAAGGGCTCTGTCTTGGCCATGTTAGCCCCATGCGAGCACTAAGACTTGGCTGCAGGTACCCAGACACTACAAGGGAAAGTGGGTCCTTGCAGGAGAGGTGGCCTCATGGCCAGCGCTGGGATGTGTGTCCTCGCTGGGTGTCTCCATAGCACATGAGGGCTGGCCAGCAAGGCACAACCCATGGAGGCAGGCAGGAGGGGAAAGGCAGGGCCTCGAAGTGTTGGCCCCTTTTTGGCGCTTCTTAGAAGATTAAGTCCTCTTCCTTGTGCTAATGAACCAAAAATAACCTCTTTGTGAACAACATACCTGCTCTGCCCCAGGTATCAAACCTGGGCTGGTGATAAAGCTTGTCTGGGGATGATCACCTAGAGACAGGACCTCCTACCTGCACTGCTCTAGGATATTTCTTTCCCCCACCATGGTGCTGTGACATGTGCCCATGCCCCCAAGAAAAGCCACGTCAATGGGTCAATCGGAGCAACTCGTAGGAAGCTTTTCAAACTCGCCTTACTTGAGGTCTTCGAGGCGGGTGCTGTTTAATGATGCTGGTTTCTCCCTTTTCTGGCACGGTGTTGAAAGAAAAGGGCCCTTAAAAGGTAGAGAAGAAATGGATGAAGTTACTTTTGGTTGCTCATAAACTGCTAGGCTGTACTCAGCGATAGTTTTCTGCCCTATTTTTCAGTTGACGTGTCCCATGAAAATCTCTCTCAGTGTACCCCGGTAACACATAATACAAGTTATTCTGTTAGTTGCAGAAATACAGTGAGGACGTAGCCGCGCCTGCGGCTTCTAACAAATATCTGTCATGTGCCTTTGCTACTTCACTCTGCAGCATCTCATGAATCCTACGTGTGACAATAACCACTCTCCATGTCCCCTGTGTCCTCCCTCAGTGTTTAAAATGGGGAGCAGACAGCAGTTTGGATGTCTTCTTGCTGCTTAGTCCCTGAGACTTTATTGTTGTTATTTTTTGGTGGAACTGAGAAACATCTCTGCTTTTACTGACCACTGGGCTACAGCCAGTGGGCTCAGAAATCAGTGGGTTATGGACAGGCAACTGGTACCACCACAGATCCTCATCATCTTCGGAAATCAGCTTGAAATAACATGCTACACCCCAGCAATCGCCTGTTAATTATTAAAGCAGTACTTTCACCAGGGCCTGAGCTCTTGGGTGGACACCACTGCCTTTATTTTTTTTTTTTTTCCTTGCACATATAAATAATTGCATGTGTAATAAGTATTTGTTTTGCAGGAGAGTTGCTTTATTCCACCTATTCTCCCAGAAAACCTGTCTTGGTGCATTCAAATGCCATTTTATACATGGAGTTGAGCAAGGTGTTGCTGAGCAGCTCCGGCTCCCATGTGGTGGGAGGCGATTTGGGCATGAAGTGCAGTAGTTACATTAGAGTTGATGCGAAATTTAATGTTCTATTAAAAGAAAAATAATAATGTGGAGGTCACCTAATGGGGGATTTCAGTGGTCCCTTTAAATGAGCCCAGTGGAAGATTGCCAAGGCAGGGCTCTTGGAAATGAGAGAGAGAAGGCGATGGAGGGAGGGCGCTGGGGTATGGGAGGACACGGTGACTCCGTCGGATAAATGATTGCTGGGCTCTGCTGAGCACCGGCAATGATTAACTGCTGAGCGAAGCTACGGCTGCTTCATGCATGCAGGAACGGGCACCTGAAGTGAAAATTCCCAGCGCAGGAGGCTCCTCTGGAGCAAAACCTCAGCTGCCGGCGAGCTCACAGTGAAAGAGCAGCTTCTGATAGCAAAACAGGAGTCATGAAGTTATGGCTTCTCCATCTGCAGGGCAAATCAGTGCATAAGGAATTTCTAAGGGGGAAGTAAAACGTAAGGAGGTGGCTCGTGGTGCTGGGAACATGGGACCCAGCACTGGCAAGGGCCTGGGGCTTGGGAGAAGCTTGTTCTGATAAGGTGTGTGGCTTCGGGGAAGTTATTTCTCCCTCATGAGATTTTTTTTTTTTTAATATATATTTATATTGAAGTTATTCCTTCTTCTCCTATCCATATGTGTGCCTTGTAGGAGCTTTGCCCTTATCCTCGCTGCCCCCGAACCAGCTGGGCCCTGGGTCAGGAACAGCCCCAGGCACACCTCCGTGATGCTGGCAGGGAGGGACCATCGTCCCACCGCACAGCTGCTGCCGAAGGAGCGTGGGGCCCAAGCTGAAGGCGTTCTCCTGACTTTTATTTTTTGCCCTTGCCCTTCAGTAGCAGCAGATGCTCTCCACTGGAGGAAGTGGGATTTAACACAAGGCAAGATGAATCTGCATAAACCAAATAAAACCTATTCTCTTGGAGGCTTTGCTTATTTAGAGAGCAGCTCAAACTAATATATCGCTCAAGTACTCTTGAGCATACTTTTTTATTTCTGAAAATGATGACTGTTGAGGAGGTTTTAAAGGTTTTGTTTGGGGTTTTTTTGTTTTTTTGTTTTTTTTTTAATAAGAGTAGACATTTTATACAAGCCCTTGTTAAATACTCTATGATGACAGTATTCCAGACAGGAATATTCAGTTGTTCTTGCTGTCACAAAGTACTTGAGACCCCCTGTTGTACAGCCAGACCTGATCTGTGTTTGCCCCAGGCCCTCCGGATCCAGGAGCATCGCTGTTATTGTGGTTTGTTTCCTTTCACCTTCTCCTGGTGCCTCTCAGTCAATGATCCTGGAGGAAATATCGAGCCCCTGGTGAAGCAGTGATGCTTAACGCTGCTCAGTGTGTGTCCGAAATTCAATTTTGGAAATGCAGAAGAGGTGAGGAAGGTGCTAGGGCTGCAGATCCTCCTTCGTCCATGTTGGCTTCTCTCAAACCACGCTGGCGTTCATGGGGGTTTCTCCCTTCGCTCCCCTAATGTGGAAGCCGTTTGTCACCATCCACCTTGTTGTTCAGAGCTATGCATCCGCTTTCAAATGGGTGCAAACCTCCTTCCTCGCCTCCAGGAAGGGTTTGGGGATGGAGGGAGTTTAAACCCTGCTGTGAAAGGCCACAGGAGCGGCTGCGCGTTGCCACTTGCAGAAAAACACGCAGAGCTACGCTATTTCCCTTCCTCTGCCTCTTGGCTTATGAAATTAGCCCTGTGCGAGACATGGCTATAATTTATTTTAACGCTGTGTTTTACCTGCTGAGCACATTACCCAGAATCTAATTCTAATTAAGCTAATGATACTGATATGCCCCGTGGCAGCAGGTGAGCAGGATGTGACCGGGGGTTATGGGGCTGCTGTACCAGGTCTTGCTCGGACGTAGGCTGGCGTCATCACCTGCCAGGGCGATGCTGGGGAGTGGGGCTGTTCCCAGGGGACGACTGATGGGAGTAAGGAGCTTGGGATCTGGGCTCTGGTGACTGAGATGATTTCCAAAACAGGCTGGCGGGGGAAAAACAGTTTTCCTGAAGCTAAAATGTCCTGGAAATGTGTAAAAGCTACTGATACAGAATGGCACATGCACAGACCTACACCCACCCTGCTCTGGAGCAAGCAAACCCCCAGCCCCAGCTGATGCCCCGTGGGTCTCTGCCATAATTTGTTGATGACCCCCTTACCTGCAGAGGCTCTCCCGTACCAGGTCTCCCGGAGAGGTGGAAGTTCCTGGTGCCAGCTGGGTTTTCCCCACTCCGCCATGGCCGGTGGGTGCGGGCTGGGCTGTCCCAGCACGCCAGGGATCTGGCATGGGGTGGCGAGAACGGGCAGGTCCTCCCCGGCACGCATCGGTGCCACCTTGGTCACCTTGATGTGTGCCTTGGAAGAGCTCAGGCCCATTCTGCTGAACAGTGGCTTTGAAAGGAGAAGGAAAACCCCTCGTGTAGCGTCCTCCCTGAACGCAGAGGGACCCTTGCGAGCGACTGCACCTCCCGGGGAGCTCCCTGCCAGCCACCAAGGCCAGGGCTGGCTCCCACAGACATGCCCACGTGTCCCTCCCTGCTCAGTTAAACATTGACCAGTCCCCAGCTACTCCCCTGCGGGGACGAGCGGTGGCTGCTGCTGGTGGAGGAGTGGAAAGCAGCTCAGGGAGCCAGGGCCAAGCCCCAGGGAAGCTTTGTTTTTTACCTGCAAGTGATTTTCAACCAGGGGCACCACCTCAGCTGGCCATTGGCCGACCTGGAGGTATTTCTACAAGCAGCTCTTTCGCTAAATCTTCAGGTTTTAGAAGGAAATTCAATCCTCAGACCACCAGAAGGGTTAAAGCATCTCCAACCCTGAGTGGGAGAAGCAGCCTGGGGACAGGGGCTGGCTTAGGAGCATCCTCCGCCCTTGCTCCTGCCAGCAGCACTGGTGGGGAAAAAAATGCAGCTTTAGCAGAAAACCACCTGAAAACATCAGTCAAAGTGAGTATATTCTGCAGGATTTGGGCCAAACGCAGTGGGATCGGTGCATAAGGGAAAGATCAACACATCTCCATTTGTTTTTTCCTTTCTGTTCCCAAGGTGCGAGAGGGGGCTCGGAGGGCACAGTTTCCTTGGAGTTGTAGGGGGCTCACTCATTCATTTCCAAAGTGGAGTGGTTGGAAAATATGTAGGGAGGATTATTTATGCAACAGGATTACTATTGCTGGGTGGGTTTTTTGGCATGAGTAGGGTTGCAAGAGGAGGTCAGACCACTGTGGGCTCCGCTGTGAAACCCACAGAAGCCAGCAAACACCAAGAGTGTGAGGGAGAGCCCAAAACGGCATCAGAGCTGGGGTTCATTTAGCAGCAGCTCATCCCACTGGGATTCCTGGAGCAATCTTGTATAGGTTTGGAGCAATCAGGGCCTCTTTCGGCTTTTCTTTAGGGAGAGGAGTGCTGGGAGGAGGTTTGCGCAGGGGAAGAGGGTCACGGCAGAGCCAAGTGTCCAGCACTTGTGCCCAGTGGGTCCATGGATGAACTTCTCAGTTACCCCTTGATGGAAACGGGGAGGTTTTGAGCTGCAAAATGCCACTGGACAGGGGTGGCACCTCCCTGAAGAAATTATTCATCCCTGGAGCAAGCCAGCTGGTTCATATTTTCAGCTTCAAAGCACCAACATCACTTGTGACTTTGCTTTACAACAAGTCACAGTGGGCACAAGCGAGCAGAGTAGCTTAGTCTGTTGTTTTTTTTTTTCTTTTCAAACAAACATATAAAATCAACACCCGGCTTCCCTCCTGAGCTTCTCAATGCTTAATGTCTATTTTTACGATTTTTTTTTTCCCCTCCTCCGACTCCCCTGCTGGGAACAGGTCATTCCTGTTAAGCAGCCTGGGAAAACTGTGAATCAAATGCAATGATGGATGTGTTGGAGCAGTGGAAAACCCATGTGGATGTGAAGGTAGTGCCCGTAGTGCTGTATCTGGGTGTCTCACCTGGGTGTGATGCTGTGGTTCCTGGCCCTGCTGAGGTTCTCGCAGGGTCCCCCTGCTCCCCATGCCACCAAACCCCCTCTCTTGGCCAGGTTTCTTTCCAAACCATATGGGTTTCCCCACCTGCTGTGCAGGTTGGCACCAGGGCTTGTCACACAGTGGTTTAGGGAAGGAGATTGCTAAGGGACACGTACCCAAGGCTGATACTGCTCCAAGCACTTCATCGCTGGGCAAAGAATCACAGAATGGTAGGGGTTGGGAGGGACCTCTGTGGGTCTTCTAGTCCAACCCTCCTGCCAAAGCAGGGTCACCTACAGTAGGCTGTAGAGGACCTCCTCTTTAGTTTGAAGGTGATGCAGTATCCTTCTGGCCAGTTCACAAGCGCCGGGTCCCACCTCCGCTGCTGTGGTACAGCTCTGTGCTACGCGTGCCCAAGGGTCTTAGCCTGATGGCACTGCTCAGCACCTCGATGCTGTGTCAGTTAAGGACCGGTATCTCCCAGTGAATCTCTAAAATCTCAGCATCTGTGTCCTTCAGAGCTGCAGGAGCTGCACGTTGATCTTCACTCTGTAAAGCAAGGAGCACTAAGGGCAGCCAGGAGCAGCGGCTGTGGGTTTGGGGTGGGGGGATGAAGGCAGGCTGCAAAAACGTTGCCCTTTCTGCAGGTTGCTGGGGCAAACCGAGAGCAAGCTTGGGGCTGAACCGGGTCCCAGAAGAGCCCAATGGTACTGGAGGAGGCTCCCAAATATTACCACTTGCAACTGCTGTGCTAAAATTACCACTTTGTGTCTTTACCTGGGTTCCCCACACTGCGGCTGTGCGGGGTATCGGGTGGATGCTGGGGGTTTGCAGGGTGGAGATCGTGGCTATCGGCATCGTATCAACCTGCTCGGCTCCAGAGCGAGTGGTGACAGCACAAAGTCACCCTGTGTTAACCCCCTCTCTTAAACCTCCCTTTAACACCAGCCGGTGGTGTTTGAAAGAGGGAAGGGTGGGCTGAGGTATGCCCGAGCTCCAGGCTGCCTTCGTCACTGCCCTCCTGGTGACGTGAAGCTCACCCTTTCCTTTAACCTGGGGGTTATTTGCTGCAGCCTTTTATCTGCATTTAAGGTGCAGCTGAATTCCCAAGCCCTGTGCTGTAGAAACGTGGGGCTGGAAGGAGCTTTGGTCCTCTGCATCACTGTTAGGGACAGCATGTGATTGCTCCCAGGAGAGCTAGAAGCTTTTTATACCTTTCTCCTGTCTCATTTATTGCCTGAAACCCTCCACCACATTCAGCTGGAACCTATAAGCAATACTGATCGTGCCAGAGCTGGATTTTCCAGCAAATTCATTGAAGTCAGAATGAAATCATTAACCCCTAAGTGCTTTGATGCCCTTGTTTTAAGGAAAAAGCAGGGAAAAGCCCACGGGTAGGGCAGTGCCGTGACTTGGGGCAGGGCATTTTCCCACAGAGGAGCAGAGGTTGTTACTCACCCGCACATGCAGCAAAGGTGACCCAAGGGCAGGATTCAGCACGGGGCACCAGTCTAACATCCAACTGCAACAGCGAATTGCCTCTGCCTTAAAACTTCTCCTTAAAAATGAGTTTTAAATTACAAAAAGCACAGGCACCAGAGGACATAGAAAGTGGACAGCAGTGATTTCTGCCAAAATAATGCCTGGACTTTATGCAAATCTGCAGTGAGTAAAGCAGAAGGAACCGTAACGATGCGAATAGGCTTGTAGTTGTTTATTATGCTTGCAGCGCGTTTAGCTAGTGATAGCGTGAACAAATGGAGCCACCAAGAGAGGAAAATAATCCAGCACCATTTCACTGGCTGGGATACACACTGGTGTGGCTAACAGATCTCTGTTACACATCTGTAAAGTCAAGGAACACAGCTCGTTCCTCCCTCTGCTGCTTGTATTCATGGGATGTTCATCTTCTCCCAGCCAAGGCTGAGGATACCGGTGCTGCTGAGATAAGAATGTCCACCATCCCTGGTCGCTGGGGCCGCAGGAGAGAGCGCACACGGGCTGCGATGCTCGAGGCAGGTTATTCGCAGCACGTTTTGTTTTCCTTCCAGAGAGTCGGGCCCTGGTGTGAAGGAGAATCTGATAACGCAGCTGCTGAATCAAAACTGGCATTTTCCTTGGGTTGCGAATGAGATGGTGCAACTGAAATGAAACCCTCACGTTGCTGGAGATGATAGCAGGGCTCATCAGAGATGCCCACAGTGGCAGAAGTAACCACGTCTGATCGGTCACTTGACGGGCGTAATTATCGGTTTGTATTCCTCTGATGGATCATCAACACCATCATGCAAAATAGCCTCCATTTATTGTCTGATTTCTTGGGTATAATGGGTTTTCTCTGGCTGAAAGGCTGAGCTGAGCTCTAGGGAAACCAATTACCTGCCTTACTTAATAAGGAAGATAAATTGCAGGTTGGGCAGCGGCTGAAGGAGGGGGCCTTCAGGAATCGCTGAGTGGGACGAGCACCCCTGGAAAGCACCCGGGCATGATGCAACCAAGGGATCAGGTACCCGCTAGCCTCTTGGGATCCAGGGCACTCGTGGCTACATGGTGGATGTTGCCTGGAGCTGCAGGTGGGAAGGATGCAGGAGCAAACCCCTCCTGCCCAGCCACAGCCGAGGCTGGGGGGAGTGAAGTGGTGGCAGGGAGGGGAGAGCCTTGTGCAGCCCCGGATCAACCCTCAGCGCCGAGCGCTGTACAGGCAGCAGCGTGGGGGAGGCTCGCTCCCAGCAGAGACCTTGGGTTGAGTTAGGCAGTGTCTGTGAAGCCTGATATGAGGAGGAAGGTGGCTGCTGGGCTCAGAGCTGCGAGTATTTTCCCCCTGTAGAAACGCAAGGGTGATCGCTGGCTGCTGGGGACGGGACATGTGCAGGGGCCGCTTTAGAGAGCGACAGGCTGGCACAGTAACGTGCTGTGCCCCTGGCCATGAAACATCTCAAGCAGGAGAAAACCGACTCAAACACAGGGATTTCTCATGATTTTCCCTGCTGAATGCTCAAGGAGGTTCCTTGAAGGATCCGGTCCTGGGCCTGAAGATGCTGCTGTGAGGCTGCTTGCCAAAATGTACTCATCAGTGCGTGCTAAAAGGAAATGATTCTTTTTCCCATGTGTTCAGTTTGGCAGGAGCTAAAATTTCAGTAAAACACATCTCTCAAAACTATCCAGTAGTGTCAATGAACGCAGTGACTCCAAAATCGACTTGAGGTGGTGCCCAAGCTGCCAGGTGCTTTTTGCTCTCAGCTGTATCATCCCATCAGTATTTCCTGTTCAACATAATTCATTTTTTTAGAATATGTTTTTAATGTCTAGCTCCTCTTGAAAGCAGCAGACGAGGCTCTGAGCCCATCTCAATGGGGCTCAGATGCCAGAAGAGACTTTTTTAGAAGACCGTGCATGTGTGTACCCCAACCTTGCACCTCTGGGTTTAGTGCAAAAGGGATGGTTGTTTGAGTTGCTTTGTACAGCCCTAATTCTGCAGCTGTGTGATGGAAGAGTCCAAGTTTAGTTGGTGATTTTTGGTTGTTTTTTTTTTTAATATACACAAGTGTTTTGTTAGCTCTGCTGGCTGCAAGGAACAGTTTAGATATGAATGTTAAAAGATAAAAAACATCAAATAGAAGAGAGTCAAATAAACAGGCGCTTTTGTTATTTACATCAATCGCTGTTTGCTGCAGTACCAAGCCCTAATGGCCCTGGGGACACGGTGGCTGCCTGCCACCCTCCAGCCTCATCTCCGCCACCTCTGCTCCAGGACCAGTGATGTCCCAGGGCGCTTCTCCAGACCCATGGGCATCCCTGGGACCCCCACGGGCATCCCTGGGACCCCCATGGGCACCAGCGCAGAACGAGGGGGGTCGTTAGGAGTAACCAGGATGTGCTCGTGGAGAGGTGAGCTTGCCATCAGCCCCACATACCTCGCAGCTTTGTGCTGGGTGCGCTCTTACTGTTATTTTAATAACAAAAGCAGTTGTTGCTATCATATAACTGGTGTTATTAATAACAAACTCTTCCTTTCCCTAATAATTTTCTTTTTTCTGGCATCATACCATCAGAAAAACCCTACTAGCTGGTAATAAAGCTCACAAACACTGGGCAGGCCAGCAGAGCTCAGCAATCTGTGATACTTTCTGGTTGTTTTTGTTCTTCCTTAAAAAAAAAAGGGGGGGGAGGGGGGAAATGCATGCCTGCATACCAAGTGCTCTCACATAAAAATCATCTCGCGTGGCCGATCCTAGGAATGCTGTAAGAGAAAACAGCCAGCCTAAATCACGCAGTGGCAAGCTTAGCGAAGGGATCGGGTAGGTTGGTTGGTTTGTTTTGGCTTTTGAAAGGCTTTTCCACAGTGGAGGTTAAGAAAAATGTTTGTTTGGCCCAAAGCTCTAGAAAATAGGCACTGACACTTCCCAGGGACGCTGGTGATCCGGGGTGTTCAATCTCTCGTGAGAAGCTTGCCGTTCAGCTGGGAGTGCCGCTTTTCTGGGAGAAAAAGGGATAAATAAGGCTAATTTTGGTTTTACTGAAGGCACCCATGATCCAGCGGCACTGCTGGGGTTGCTGGGAAGAGGCACAGCTCAGCGTGGCTCTGGGAGGGACGCGGGGCTGGCGCTGGAGCCTGGTGCCTTTCAGGGGGGCAAAGCTACGGGTGGTTTCAGGTTTGTAGGATGCTTCCAGCTACGTGGTCCCAGGCTGGAGCAGACCGTGGGTGTCGCGAGCTGGGTCAGTTCTTCAGCAAAGGCTGGGGCAAGGTGTGGAGCCAGTGAAGGGTGTAGTAGAAGTCCTGCAGTCGAGGGTCTGATCAGCATCAGCTCAGTGACTCAGTTTGGCTGCCTAGGGCAGGTAGAAGTCCTACAAACCGTCAAACTAGCAAAACTAGCTTGAACTGTTTTAATTGCCAACAGCTGATGTAAACATGCTGTTCTCCTACGGTCAGCAATGGACCTCTCTCGTCCAACCGGGCTGGGAGGCACGGCGTCTCGGCAGCCCCTGCCGATGTGCTGTGTGTCCCAGGGGTGGGGACACCAGCATGGAGACATGTGCCACGACACAACATTCAACGGAGAGGAGACAAGCTTGCAGCACCACGTCCATGTAGCGTGTCCAGGTTATATGCGAAGCAGCTTTCATCACATATTCTCAATAACATAACTTAACGAAAAATCGATGTTTTTCATGTCACAGAATATTTATTCTGCTAATAATTCCTAAGATCAATGTGAACTTCGGCTTCTTTCAGAAATGAATTCTCAAAAATTCCAGGAGAGGTTTGACAACGGTTTTTCAAAACCAAAACCTCAGCGAAAGGTTGCTTATATTTTGCAGGTAAGCCGACATGTTCAGTTTTGAGATTTAGCTGGAAATATCAAAGATTCATATCCTTGAGAATGGCTCCACTTTCACCAGAAAAGGAGATAAATGATGTAGACTTCATCCGTATTTTAAACCCACCAGTTCAGTAAGACACAAGCTTGAACATATTTTATTACAAAAAATTTTATTGTAGTTATTTACACCCGTTCCTTGATAAGAGTATAAATGTAAACATTTATTATAGATGTATTTATCTTATCTTACAGTTCACCCCCAGTTCAGAGTAAATGTCATTTTTAAGCATACAAGTAGTGAGGAAATTTAAGCTATATTCACAGAATATACATCTGCGTGCAGTTGAAGTCCACCAGCCCTAAGCTAGTGGTATAGACACTGTCCCGTTAGCTCTACTTCTGCTTCTCGTGTGTACGCTGGAGTCTGTGATGTCGTCGGCATGATCCTCGCTTTTCTTCTCTTTCAAGCTGTTGATGAACCTCAGGGTTATTTCATCCCATTCCTCAGGGAGCAACATCAGTAGAAACCCAATGCAAATGATGATGGTGGCTCCCAGCCTCACTACGCTGAAGATCATTTTGTGCTTCAACAGGTCCACAGCTGTGAAGAAGAAACAACAACGCTGTCAAAACTGCAGCAGGATGATCTACAGCACCAGACCAGCCCAGCACGTCTCCGTAACCTGCCTGTCACACTCTGGCTGTGACAATGGCCACGTCGCTCTCAATCCTCTACAGTGACCAGCTCCTTGACTTCAGAGAACAGCTTTGACCTGAGAGCGTGGCACTGGAAGTGCCACATCTCCTCCATGCCACAACGCCTTCATGCAGGCTCTGAGCAAGCCTTGGTGGGCTGGTCTGTGCCTCAAGGTTTCCATTTCTGCTCTGAGAGGGAAGGTACCTCATGGTAACTCTTTACCTAGAGCAGGTTGCATCAGCATGATGTTTCCTTGGGCTGCATGGACTAGTGATGAGGAGAGAGCAGCATGCAGGCCAGAAAGCTGGCATGGATGCCTCCAGGCCCAGCCTCCCAACTCCACAACCAGCAACAGCAGCACACCTGAGCCCTTCAGCAGCCTCTTAGAGGTACCTTTGCAGCTCTGACCTGCATTCCCCTAAAAACATTAGATGTTTCTTTGAAAATGTGCTCAGATACGAAGAGTGGCGAGGCTAGGGGGGTGGAGGAGGAGACTGGAAGAGCAGAAACAAGGGCTACTCAACAAGGTAGGGCTCTGGAGCAAACTTCTACATATCCAGCCTGCCCTGGTCTAGCACGGCAAGTCACCAGCACAGTGCTGAGCTGCAGCCTGATCAGCCTGCCCTCTCCTCTGCATCGTATGGACACAGCCCGTCACTCCCAGAGAAAGGAGGCAAGAAAAAAGAAAAAAAGGCTTTTGCCAGCTGAAACACCCACCATGACCAGGAGCATCCATGGAAGCCAAAGGAGACTGAACTGCTTTTGAACTATGTGACAATGGATTTTGACTACTTAGACAATAAACTGCTTCTGCTGTCTGCATGCCCACGTGCTTATTTTTCCACCAACAACCACGGTCACTTGTACCTGCGTTTCCAGGGACGCTGAGCACTGTGCCGATAGAGATCAGAATGGGGTACGTAAGCACGACGCCAACGTTAACCAGAATATTGAAAGCTAGGGAAAAACAGAGAAAACAGTGCATGATTACGGGGAAAAACACTAGAATGAGACTTTTCTCCTCCACTTTGACCCTACAAGTATGATATATGCTCGGTATGCACACCACAATGATGTAGTTGTCACAAACTGATTGATTTCATTTTTTTATATCGGAGTGTGAAGCAGGGGGACATCCTGCCTGGGGGAAGAGGGAGGGCTGTACGTCCTTTCACAAACTGTCATACCACGGTTATCACACTCGTATTTCACAGCTTTGTCCAAGTTCTGCTGCTGCAAGCCATCACTTCTCCTCCTACCAGAAGGATGGTGATCCCAGCTTCCCCTCTTGGCTGAGGCTGTGCTGTCCTTGTCTTAGTAGGACATTTCACTGATGAAAGGCCCCAGACTCCTCGAGCTGGACCACACACCAAAGGTGACAGCAACAGGAATTCATACTCTAAAGGACACTAAATACAATTAGCCGATGATGTTAACTGCGAACTAAGCAGACTGGAGTGAGACCATGGCCTTGCTGCCATGTTGAAGGCAAGACGAAAGCTGACAGAAGTACAAATGTCCAACACCTTTAATTTATGGCTTGGGTTTTTTTTTTTTACATGACAGCATTCCTAGCCAGCATCAATTTCTTTGGGAGATCAAATGCAAACTGCAAAAAACTTGCCTTCCATACCATTCCCTAGGGTGCTCTTCCAGCTCTCGCAGCCAGAGGCTGGTGCTGGTTACTGTGGCTGGAGCCCAGTTCCCCCCTGATCACCCACAACCCAGTCCAGCTGGTGAGTCCCATGAGCTTCACAAGGAGCACATTTGTCTGCTCCATAAAGTTGTTGTCTCATGGTTGGGATTATACACTTGGGTAGATTGCTGAGTGATAAATTATCCCTACTTTTTGTCCCTGTGCTCACAGAGCTGCTGCAGTTCTGGTTAGAGCAGTTGCAAGGTGCTCACAACACCTCAGCTCTCAGCCCGACCACGTCTCAGGACGGCTGCGTGGATGGGCTACCTACCAGGCAGCGACATCCTCTTTGGTTCCACTTAATATAGTTGTAGCAGAGACAAAAAAAACCTCTTCAATTATGAAATAATAGAGACTTTACTAAAGGAAAGGACATTGTCATATCTGGAAATTAAAACGCCCCTGGGCTGAGTCCAACAGGTATTCTGCCTGGCTAGAGGACAGCAACTGTGGCTCTGAAAGGGAGCGCTGTGGAGGGGAGGTGAAGACTGCAGGAGGAGAAACAGCACCAGCCTTTGCAGGTGAACGCAAAGCTGTGCGAGCTCTGCCCCGAGCCCTGCAGCACCCACAGAAAGGTGCCCCAGCGCTGCGGGTCCCCGTGCCAGCGTGCACACACCCCACTGAGCACGCTGGGCACTGGCCTTTTAAACTGGATTTATAGCAATTAAGCTGTGCCAGAGACAGGGAAACACCAATGAGTCTATGGTAAGAGTGTAAAGATGAAAAGTCAACAATTAGTGTGACTGCTTCATGTTTATTCTCTGCTATTATATCAGTATTAAGGCTTCTTATGAAAGATATTAATAATTTCTCAAGGAGTACCTGTTTGCACTGGGATCAGTGTTAATCTGCGAGAGAGCTCTGCTGCTTAAGGGGGAGAGGGATTGTTTGTGCCTGAGGCTAATTTTGTTTCCAGGTGTGGGGGTAAGGGAGAAGAGTTAGAAAAATGAGTAAACTTTTTTATCACATACCTAACCAGAGGCCAGCTACTCCACACAGATAACCCCACGGCACGGCAGAGAAGGGGGACCAGTACTCCACTTTGGTAAAATACAGTATGATGGGGGTAACGGAGATGAAAATTAAATTGAAGAAGCCCAGGGTAGAAACAAAATGAGCCGCTTCCCCGAAGTTTGCACTTCCAAGAAACATTTTGAACAAAACCTGCAAAGGAGAGGAGAGAAACAGGTTTTTATACTCCATGCGTGTCACAGGAAGCCAAGTCCTCCTGCACAGAGTCCTCTGCTCCCGTGGGGAGAGTGGGGCTCAGGGACAGACCTGACCAGGACAGCGTGCCACAACCCGGCCCATTCCTACAGGACTTCTGCAAGGGGAACTTTGGTCTGATTTCTGCCCTTTCCTGCGTTTCGGCACAGAGGGGGATACCACGATATTACAGTGTGGATGGTTGCGTCTGTACAACAAAGCTTAACACAACATACTGTGAGACGTGAGTGTAACTGAGAACCCAAAGACAACACTATTCATGCAATGAAAGTTACTGGATCTGGGCTGTACTTGGCAGTGTTAGGACCCCAGTGGCTTCCACAGCATAAACCTGCTGTGAGAGGAAAGCTTAGCCTGGAAGGACTCGCTTCATAGAATCATAGGATCGTTAAGGTTGGAAAAGACCTCCAAGATCATCAAGTCCAACCATTAAAAGAACACCACCAGGCCTGCTAAACCATGTCCCGAAGTGCCACATCTACACAGTTTTTGAACACCTCCAGGGATGGTGACTCCACCATGAGGCAAAAGAAAAACACTGTCATGACATGAAACCACCAAGAAAGCAAGCAAGTGTATTTTGGGCAGAGCACGGGTGGGACCTGTGAGGAAGGAGACTCCGTTTGTTGTACTGTGTCTGAAAGCGGGATTCTGGGGGAACAGACCCAAATTTCTGGCATGTTAAACCACTAATATCCCAGCAGGTCCCTCTCCTCCTCTGCTAATGCTGACATGGCTATTGCAAGTGTGACAGAGTAGGCAGGTACCTGGGTCGGAGCTGAGCTGTGATGGCGGCAGAGGCTGCCCCGCGCCAGGAGCACATCACCTCCAGCCCTGTGGTGGGGTGGGCTGCAGGGCAGCGAACCCACCTTCTCCCACAGCTGAACATACCAGAGCCCGTCTGCCTTTGGCACTCTTTGGAAATAAACACAATCACACTCAACAAATACTTGAGAAGGCTCTGATACAGCTGTACAGGCCAAAAAAAGCCACAATATTCTACTTTTCTAAAGGGTCCTTTTCTTCTTTGGGACAGTTTCTCAAGATTGCTTGCTGTTTCCCCTCACCAACACCTTCTTGCCCACCTCCATTTAGTCTCAAACAAAACAAAATTGTAGATCATTTTAATCTTAACAGTCCCACTTAAACTCGTGACTACTAAACATTGGCTCAGATTGTTGATTCATGCTGTTATTCTGGAAAGTGTTTGTGCCAATAAAAAAATGCAGTAAAATGCTATGTCGTCCTAATTATGGGGCTTTTCTGCTTCTATGCCTTTACTACATGTCTTCAAGGCTTAAGAAGTTTGATGCTTTTGCCATGATGAGGGTGAGTGTGGGTCCAGCATGTGCCAACCAGCACACCATTGCATTCTCGTGGCCTCCTGCTGCTACAAAATGGCTGTTTGTAACTGTATAACTGATTAAAATATAAAAGCAACAATGATTATATGACATAAATATTAACAAAGCATGAGATTTTGCAGTTTCCTCACAAAGTTAGGTAATGCTGTGGGGGAGTCTAGAGCAGTTCAGATTTGTTTCCTCAGCTCATACCTCTGTGCAATTCTCACCTCTCTGTCACCCAAGCAGCAAAAAGCAGAGACCAGACCTACAGGTCTCACAACAATTTTCCATCTGGGACTACCCTTTCTGTCCCTTTCTTGGTAAATATTTACAGTGAGCCTTTGCCAGGAGGAATCATCTATGTGAGAAAGATGTACATTTTCCCAGGCAAGAACAGCCCACATTTAGGACAGATTAGTGGGAGCTAGCTTTAGCTGGCAAAAAAATAAAGCTATGTGCTACTAAGACCAAAGATAAATTAGCTTCTGGAATTATTGGCTAAATACCTGCCTATTGTAGATGTCTTGTTTAGGATGGGATGAGTCACTTCAGGGAGATCAGATTCTCTTCCTATCACCCCGTTGACCACAGAGGCAGAAAGTGATGACTGGCTTGGGTTGAATGTCTAACACAGCAGTTGAGTTTAGCAGAAGCAGACTCAGCCTCAGCAGCCAGGAATAAGAACAAAGACTCCATGGTCCTTCATTAGCAAGTCCTATCTTTCTGAACTGCCTGTATAATTATCAGGTCTCAGGGCAGCAGGCAGCCAGTGACTGATGAGGGAGGAAATGGCTGGGAATTAATTTCCCAGATCTGACACATTGCCCTGTCAGGTCTCTCCTCAGCCCAGCCCCAGGGAGAAAGAGAAGCCATACTAATTAAACCATAGGGCATTAAATGCCCCCAAATATATTTGACATGAGGTCACACAGCAAGAAAAGAGCATCTTGGATCTGCAGAAAGTGCACGACACAGGACTGAGGAAAAGTTTGTCATAAATGCCTGTCATCTGTGACTGTTCCTGCACAAAGAACAGTTTATTAAGTGCCATCCAAAATGTACACATTGCTGAGCTGGTGCTGGCATGAAGATGGAATGGGCGAGTGTCACTGGATGCCATTAGCTTTATGGACCTGGAGGCTTAGGATACCTTAGCGAGGTGGAGTGGGTTTGGCACTGGCAGACTATTTTGAGGGCAAGACTTACGAGGAACGGCTGAGTTCACTTGACTTGTTCAGCTTGGAGAAGAGAAGGCTAAGGGCCAATCTCCTTGCAGTCTACACCTTCCTCAAGAGGGGCAGCGGAGCCAGGGGGTGCTGATCTCCTCTCTGGTGACCAGCAATAGGACACAAGGAAACAGAATGAAGCTGCGTCAGGGGAAGTTTAG
>Ga0181612_162063_pt1 | contig 17282 bp, 9 predicted proteins | sample HoacroProtozoa21_FD_119630 | JGI IMG/M metagenome (GOLD analysis project Ga0181612, IMG submission 119630) | Hoatzin crop microbial communities from Cojedes, Venezuel. Combined Assembly of Gp0051906, Gp0051904, Gp0051908
TATCTTGAAGAATACAAGGAGGTCTTCCAACTGCTCAAGAAAAACTATAGCATTCGGAACATTGCCAAAATCACGGGAGTGAGTCCGAGTACTATTCAACGTCTCAAACAAAAACTGTCTTGAAAAATGAACACAAACACTCCGCAACCGATTGTTCTCGTGACTGCCGTGAGCGTTGACGAAATTGCCGACGCTTAAACCTTATTAGAAGTCTCCCCTTGCCAATGTGAACGGCTTAAGGCGAGGCTTCTTTTTTGCCCCTCCTCATTCTTTGAAAGACCTTAATATTCAAGCATAGAGAATAGAAACTTTTCTGTCGTTTATCAAAAAGGGAGCAGGTGATTAAATTTGCTCTCTTTTTATATGCAAAAAAAAAGAATCCTCAAGCCATACCCTTCTTCAGAGCACAGTGAGGTTTCTTTTTCCCAAACTCTCTGCCGCCCATCCCTACCAGCTTAAGTAATAGGGACGAGTGGAAGATGCAAACGTTTAGGAGGGTGCCGGCAGAGGAAACAGGGCTCTTCACCTTGCTTCTGTACCGGCGGATTTGATTGATGTTATTGATTATTAGAACCAGCCCTTGTGAAAATTAGTAAGTATAGGGCCGGTGATTTTTATTGTCATATATTAGGTTTTCTGGCGGGTTTTGGCTTGGTTTTATTTTTTTCCTATCTTTGCCGCCCCATAATCAGAATCACTCGAGATAGAAGCATGTCGTTTTTTTCGCATTTGAAAGAGGCTTTCGGAGAGAGCATTCGCCCTACAACTCAAACAACAGTGTGGCTGCTCAAGATTATGCTGCCCATTTCTCTGATTGTGACAACGTGCCAACACTTCGGACTTATTGACGTGGCGGCCGAATACCTGAACCCCGTGATGCAATTGGTGAACCTTCCGGGGAAAGCGGCGATAGGTTTCTTGACAGGTGCTTGCGTGACGACCTACGCCGGCATAGCCGCTATGCTGCAGCTTTCGCTCACTATGCGCGAGGCGACCATTGTGGGGATTATGATTTGCCTTTGCCACGCACTGTTTGTTGAAAGTGCTGTAAACCGCAAAGTTGGCTCCTCATTTTGGAAAATGCTGACCATTCGCGTGCTGATGGCGTTCGTATGCGCCATATATCTGAATTGGATTTTGCCCGACGAGATGCCGGGGCGTTTTGGCGAGGGCATCAGCGTTGAAGCCGCGGAAGAAAACTGGCTGGGAGCGTGGGCGTGGTCGTCGGTCAAGATGAGCGTGCTGATATATCTGCTCATCTTCGGCTTAATGCTTGTGCAACGCCTGATTGAACACTACGGCCTGATGCAACGTCTTGTCCGCCCGCTCCACCCTCTGATGCGCCTGTGTGGTTTGCCTGAAAACGCAGCATACATGTGGATTGTAGGCAATGTTCTGGGCGTGAGCTATGGCAGCGCTGTGATGTTGGACTTAGAAGAGCAGGGAACAATCACACCAAGTGAGGCCAACGACGTGAACTATCACCTCATAATGAACCACAGTCTGCTGGAAGACACCTTAGTTTTCGCCTCCTTGGGCATTCCCGCGATGTGGATCATCTCAACCCGCTTCCTCTTCGCCTTAATCGTAGTCTGGGGCCGCAAAGGTCTCCTCCGCCTAAAACGCCTCCTTATCGCCGCCAAAAACTAACGCAGTTTTTTCGTTTTTTGAGAGTAGATAGCGAAGCCTTTTCTTCTCTAAAAAAACCAACTCAATACTTTTACAATTAAAAAGATGTCGAAAACGGTTCCATTTTTTTTGTCAAATGGAATTATTTTTGTATATTTGCTTTTGAAACTTGAAGATATCACAATAACACTAAATCTAATTCAATATAACATTATGATTCCTTTTGCAGCAAACACACCAGCTGAAGACAACAACTTAGAGGCTTTGCGTCAGATGCTCATTTCGGGAGAAGAAGAGCAAATTAAAAAAGCCCTAACTGAAGTTGATCAAGACTTTGTTCAGGAAGTTTTCGACCAATCAAGCACCGAGGTTCAAGATGCTCTCATCAAGGCTGGTTTCCGCCCCACCATTCATGCCACCGACGAGAATATCAAGAAATGGGTTGAGCGAGCAATTACACTCCTTGGCGATGAAGCCGACTTGAACTTCATCGATACGTCCGCTATCACCGATATGGAGGATTTATTCTCCGACTCCCAGTTTAATGGCGATATCTCTAAGTGGAATGTCTCCAATGTGACAAATATGAATTGTCTGTTCTCCGACTCCCAGTTTAATGGCGATATCTCTAAGTGGAATGTCTCCAAAGTGAAGGATATGAGCAGTATGTTCTGGGGAACTGCATTCAATGGCGATATCTCCGAGTGGGACGTCTCCAATGTGGAGACTATGTGGGGCATATTCAAAGACTCTCAATTTAACGGTGACATTTCTGAATGGAACGTCTCCAATGTGAAGGATATGGGGTATATGTTTAAGGATTCTTTGTTTAATGGCAATATCTCCAAGTGGAACGTCTCCAATGTGAAGGATATGGGGTATATGTTTAAGGATTCTTTGTTTAATGGCAATATCTCCAAGTGGGACGTATCCAATGTGAAGGATATGAGTCGGATGTTCGATGGCTCTCATTTCAATGGCGATATCTCCGAGTGGGACGTATCCAATGTGAAGGATATGAGTCGTATGTTCGAAGGCTCTCATTTCAATGGCAATATCTCCGAGTGGAACGTCTCCAATGTAGAAAACATGGAATGGATGTTCTCCTTCTCACAATTCAATGGAGACATTTCAAAGTGGAACGTCTCCAAGGTGACGAACATGAGTGAGATGTTCTACAAATCTCAATTCAATGGTGATATCTCAAAGTGGAATGTGTCTAATGTGGCGAATATGTATGGTATGTTCGAAGGCTCCTATTTCAATGGTGACATTTCTGAATGGGACGTCTCCAATGTGAAGGATATGGGGTATATGTTTAAGGATTCTTTGTTTAATGGCAATATCTCCAAGTGGAATGTCTCCAACGTGGAGAACATGTGGAGCATGTTCAAAGACTCTCTGTTTAACGGTGACATTTCAAAGTGGAACGTCTCCAAAGTGAAGGATATGAGAGGGATGTTCGAAGGCTCTCACTTCAATGGAGACATATCAAACTGGAACACGTCGAACAACGTAATGCCCCCAACGGACACTGTGATCCTTGACACTCTTTTCAAGGTGGAATCCCGCCCAATCATCCATGCCTCCGACGAGAATATCAAGCAATGGGTGGAACAAACAATTGCCATTTTGGGCAATGAGGCAGACTTGAATTTCATTGATACGTCCGCTGTCACCAACATGACTAGTTTGTTCGATGATTCTCCCTTCAATGGAGACATCTCTAAATGGGACGTATCCAATGTAAAAAACATGAGTTTATTGTTTTGTGAATCTTCGTTCAATGGCGACATTTCTAAATGGAATGTTCGCAATGTTGAGGATATGTATGCCATGTTTAGCAACTCCGACTTTAATGGAGACATTTCGGAGTGGGATGTGTCGAACGTGAAAAAAATGAATTGCACGTTTAATGGCTCGCTTTTCAATGGAGACATCTCTAAATGGAATGTATCGAACGTGAAAGACATGAACGGTATGTTTGCCCACTCAAAATTCAATGGTGATATCTCCAAGTGGGACGTATCCAAGGTGACTGATATGAGTTCTATGTTTTACAACTCCCCCTTCGATGGCGACATCTCCAAGTGGAACACTTCTCAAGTTACATATATGCACAACATGTTTGCTGAAACTCCATTCAATGGGGATATTTCAAATTGGGATGTGTCTAAGGTGAAGAATATGAGTTCCATGTTTGAAAAGTCTTCGTTCAATGGCGACATCTCGAAATGGAATCTGACGGACGTATATTTGGAAGGAATATTTAAGGGCTCTCATTTTAGGGGAGGCATCTCGGTAGAGCAATTAGCACGTCTATCCTCCGACGTTCGTCCCAACGTCAAGGCTACCGACCTCACTATCCGGCAATGGGTTGAACAAGCAATTGCCATTTTGGGCAATGAAGCAGATTTAAATTTCATTGATACCTCCGCCGTCACAAACATGAGTGGACTGTTTGCAGAATCCACCTTTAACGGCGACATCTCTAAATGGGACGTATCCAATGTGAAAAATATGAAGGCAGTATTCGCCGACTCTAAATTTAATGGAAACATTTCAGACTGGGATGTTTCCAAAGTGGAGGATATGAGTTTCATGTTCTATCGTTCTCCCTTCAATGGAGACGTCTCAAAATGGAACGTGGTTAATGTGAAGAGCGTATGGGCAATGTTCTTTGATTCCCAATTTAAAGGAGACACCTCGCAGTGGAATGTACCCAACAAGAAAGACATGTGGCTCGATGATTCCTTGTTCTGGCCAGATGAAGAAGAATCCGACTGGGATGACGAAGAAGATGCTTTCGAAGATGATGACACTATGGAAGACCAATAGTACCAGATTCGCAACAATCTCCTAACAAAAAGAGGCGAGAGGTTCCTGTATAAGGGCCTCTCGTCTTTGTATATCCTCTCCCTCGCGTTCCTTCGTTCTAAGTTCTTCTAGTCTTGGTTTTTTGTGAGTAGATTTCAAGAACCACGCCGTAGTCCCTCTTTAAAACACCGACCAATCCCATATACGCTTCTATACGGGGTCTATGTCGCGGTATAATCTTGAGTAGTTCCTTGAGCGATACGGAGATAACTTTGCCCGCCTTTAGTTCCCCGTACTTCTCGCGTATAATATCAAGGTCGGTAAGGTAAGAGGGTTTAGACGGCGTGGGTTTGCTTCCCTTCTTTTCAGTTTTAGGATGAGGGGTAAAAGTTTGAATGATGTTGGTAATTAAGTTCATGATAGGTTGTTTTTTAATTATTGTCTCTCCCCCACTCCATAAATCAGGTTTCGGTGGGGATTGAGGGGCAAAAAGGCGAGTTTTGAAAGCGACATTTACCTCTGCTTTCTCTAACTCATCACAACGGTGCCAAACGTTTTTTTTAACTCAAAACTTGATTTTGTAAAATTTAATTACAATTTCTTTTTGCTTGTCGCCCCCAATGACGTACATTTGGCTGTTAAAATTTATCATATGTGTACAATATTCAAAAAGAAAAAAGACCTGGCAAATAGTGACTCTCATTATATCATCGATGAGCCAATTAACCTTCATCAAACGGACTACTTACATACCGAGCGCTATGCGACGGCTTTAATACATACAATTGAACATGCACCAGCCCAAAAACCTTTTACCATCGGCCTATATGGAGGTTGGGGGACGGGAAAATCTTCTATTGTGGAAACTGCCAAAGAACACTTCTCAAAAAGTAAAACAGCCTTGGTATATGTGTATGATGCATGGCAATACCAAAATGATTCGTTTCGCCGAACATTCTTGTTGGCTCTCTGCGAGAATTTAGGTCAAAAAAATAAAACTCAAGAACTTAAAGTGCCATTTTACGCAACTCAAACACAAAGTGTTGCATCACCATATGTTCAAAATATCTGTCTTTGGGGAGGTGTACTATTTGTATTTCTTGCCGTTCTTGGTGAGTACATTCCTCTAATTCGGAACCTTTTCCCTCCAGAGACATCATTCCTCATATCTATCACCTTATTTTTCTCTAATCTTTTCTCCCTTATTATTCCACTTGTTGAAAAATTAAAGGCTGGTGTCTCCACACAAGTATCCCAATCACCATTTTTTGCACCAGAGCAATTTGCACAAGAATTTGAATCCGTTGTTGCTGATGCACCTGCAAACAAAAAACTAGTGATCGTTATCGACAATTTGGATCGTTGCCAACCGGAGAACGTATATACAATGTTGTCTGACATAAAAACATTTATGGGCAAGGCCAAACACTCCATTGTTTTTGTTGTTCCCATAGATGACGAAGCTCTCATACATCAACTATTCGACAAAAATGATAACACCAATACCCATCAGCAGAAAGAAGAATTTTTACGAAAACTTTTCAACACGGTTATACGAATTCGTCCGTACAAGGAAATGGATATGCGAGCCTTTGCACAGCAGTTATCAGAGAACAATCACCTCCATTTTAAACCAGATACTCTATATTTGGCATCCCGGGAATATTCAAAAAATCCTCGCCGAATTATTCAACTCTTCAACAACTTGCTGTCAGAGGAGGAACTATATTCTCATTTACAAGATTTCAATATCAAAGAACACGAAGCTCTTCTGTGTGCACACTTAATTATGAAAGAGGAATATCCCACTTTATGCAAATACGTTGCAGAACATCCTCAATTCATCAAGGAAGACCGCAAAACAATCATAAATCATCTAAATAACATTAGTCCAAAGGAGGAAGGCCAAAAGGACAATAACATAGAAGCATACTTAATTTACACAGAGCCAATATTTAAGAAAGCCTCTCTACGTGATATCGAAATTGTGTTTACTAATGTACTTACACATATTGACCTGCCCATAGAAATTATTGAAGCAGTACATCAATATAATGTGAACGTATTATTACAGCAAGACGACTTATCTCTATACCACGATAGTGTTTCCCGACTCATTGAAAATGAATTACAAGATGCAGTGAAGTTCGAGAGTAACGTTGAGGTGTCGAATATTTTCAAAATGATATGCCTTCTATATTCAAAAATAGACTTATCATCCTCTCTTCGGGGCTTTAATGGTGCTCTTACAAAATATGGCTATGCAAAAATAATAGAGGAGCTTGATATTTCCCAAGAAATATGCTCCTTTGCTAAATATATGTCACAACATGGATTTCCCGCAGAACAGAACGCAATACTTACTATATGCTCTGATCTTACGGATAAAAAGAAGGGCTCTACAAACACAGAATTACTCAAGTACGCCATTCTTACTTTTGTTGATGAAGAATCTTTGCTAAAATTGTCGTCGCCATATGATATATTCGCGAAACAACTAAATATAGCGGACGAACTTAATGCAGACCACTATAAGTATTTGGTGTCAGACAATCATCTTACACAGATGACAAACAATATTGCATCCTTAACACAAGAAGATTCTAGTTTATCCTTCATTTGTAAAGCATCACCATATCATGAGAACTTATCAGAAAACTTTTGGAAAACATTTCTTTCCAAGTGTAATACCCTTATGCACTCTATCAAACTCAAACCTTATAAGGTGGCAATGACGGCAGTCTCCACGTTAAACGAGTTCTTTGCGACCCGACAGCAGAATGGAGAACTAAACAGCGTCCAACAAGATATAAAAAATCTCTACAACAAGATTCTGCCAAACGTTATCACAGCAAAAGAACGGGCTTATTTACAAAAAGTCACAGAAAACGAATCTTATCGCATGGCACTCATTTGTCTTTCATTTCAACTGTACAAACTAACAAACGGTTCAATCCTTCTTAAAAACTTATTTTCTATTATGAAAGATTACAAGCATATTCTTATGCAATGCTCCACAAAAATGATAGATGAGAACGTTCCCATAAAAAATATACAATCAGATGTATTGGGGTGTCTTAACGACTTTACTGATCAGGCTTCGATAAATCTATTGGAGAAAATATCTTTCTTAAAGGATAGCCTAGGAAATTATATCGTTCCACAGAAATCTGCCACTCAGAAATTCAGCCTACTCGTTGAAGCTTCAACAAAACAGGACATCGCAATCCCTTTGATTATAAAGTTTTGCGATGATCCCCTGTATTCGACAGATATGATATCTACAATACGGAAACGTAATATCAATCCACTACCACAAGAACTCCAACGTTATTGTTCATAACGCATGTCGAGGCTGTCCTTTGCTATTGAGCATCACAACAAGTGCTTTTCTTGGCGATTTATGGTTCATTTTTGGCTTCATCGAACAAACGAATGGGCAAAAATTTGTCTATTTTAATAAGTTCTGTTATATTTGCTGCTTAAATTTACTGCAGATTTCGTAATTTTACATATTTTTTTGTAATTTTACACCCCTAAACTTATATTCGCAGAAAACGATTGCCTCACCTCCCAAAGGTGGCATCTATTCAATTTTTAATTGATAAAATACGCAAAAGATCCATTGCAAAATTGTGCCCCGCAGATTAAACTAGCATGTTCGTTATCATTATACTGATGCAAAACTGAAATACGCGAGGACATAGGACATAAACTTGATAACAAAAACCATGTGATCAAAGGACGAAAATCATGGCAAGCAAATACACATTCTCTGGACACGAATCCTTTCCATGTAAGTCTTTGTGGCTAAAAAAAGGATATGATTTCGTTGTGGCAGGCAAAGATTTTAATCGCCCCGAGGCTGTTATAGACTTAGGAGTCGGAAAAAATATGGTTTCTGCCATACGATATTGGCTGAAAGTTTTTGGCATTACTGATTCAAGTAGTGAAGTGACGAATTTGGGCAACTATCTTTTTAATGAGAAAACTGGAAAGGATAAGTATATAGAAGACCTCGCCACTCTATGGTTATTGCATTTCAACCTTGTGACTATTCAAGAGGCAACACTTTACAACTGGGTGTTTTGTGGAATGCAGCGTTCATACCCACAGTTTAGTCGCGAAAGAATTATCAACTATGTAAAACAAAGATTGGTCGAAGAGCAGAAGTATTCACAATTTAGTGATAATACTATCAGAAAAGATGTAAGCGTGCTATTGCTCAATTATGTCGCTCCACAAAAGTCACAGAACAATGAAGACTATTCATCGCTACTACTCGATTTGGATATCATCCGTCAAAATAAGGAGGACAAAGATAAAACCTATTATTTCAATGAAGAAGGAAAGCGAGAGGTGCCCAAGGAGATATTTCTCTATGCACTTTACAAAGTGAAAGGTATTGATAATACTATTTCGTACGATATTATCAAGGAAAAGCTTAGTCTTGCCTTTTGCATGAGTGATAGTGAAACAATTAAAATGTTGCATCAACTATCTGCAGACTACGCCAAGTTTTTAGCATATAGCGATGTGGCCGGAATTCGACAAGTTCAATTTATTAAAGAGCTTGAGCCTCTCCAAATTTTAGACGCATATTATGGGAACATTTAATTTGTCTGCAAATATCGAGACAGGATTCAGCGCAAACAATCAATATATTGTCACGCCGAATGCTAAAAATGCTATCCGGCAAATTGTAAACGACTATCATACTGGAATACATTCGTTTACAATCATCGGAACATATGGGACCGGCAAGTCAAGTTTTCTGCTTGCCTTAGAGGCTGATTTGAAGAAAAAATCCACAGTACTTTTCGATCCCAAAACTCTAAACAACTCCTCTAAATTTGAAATAATCAACATCGTTGGAGACTACATAGAACTATCGACCTTGTTGCAACGAGCTTTAGGGATTGAAGGCAATAACGATAGTATAATTGATGGACTACGCTCCTATTATCAAGCGAACTGCCAAAAGCAGAAAAAGAGCCTCGTTCTTGTGATTGATGAATTTGGCAAAGTTCTCGAACATGCCGCCAAGAACAATCCTGAGAAAGAGCTCTATTTTCTCCAAAAATTGGCTGAGTTTGTAAATGTTCCTTCTAGGCAGATTTTACTGTTAACCACCCTACACCAAAATTTTGGAGCCTACTCTAAAGATTTGACAGAATCTCAAAAAAATGAGTGGATAAAAGTTAAAGGACGCTTCAAAGAGGTCACATTTGTTGAACCAGTGGAACAGTTGCTTGTATTAGCCTCTGAACGATTGCAGAAGAAGCAGAGTATCACGGTTCCCGAATCAGTTAGCCTGTTGTACAAATTAGCGAGATCAACTGGTTTTATATCAACTGATTTTCAAGCCTCCGTGGCTAATGCTCTTTACCCTTTAGATGTTTTTTCCGCCTACGCCATTACCAAAGCAATTCAGCGATATGGACAAAACGAACGTTCTCTCTTTTCATTTCTAGAGGCAAAAGGGACCAACTCCATTTCGGAATTTAAAGCAACGACGAAAACGACTTATAATCTGGCATCTGTTTTTGACTATATAACATACAATTTTTACTCCTACTTAAACGAAGCAAATACGGACTCTTTGAGTTGGAGTTCTATGCAAGTGTCAATCGAGCGTGTGGAAGGACACGACTGGGAGTCAAAAGAAGAGATGTTGCAAGCGGTTCAATTAGTAAAAGCTATTGGACTTCTCAATCTTTTTGGCGTAGCGGGATTTAAACTCGAGACCAATGATATGGTGTGCTATGCCAAATTAGCAATAGGTATAGATAACGCAGACCAAATTCTGAAAAACCTAGAGAACAAGAAGATTATACGCTTCGCTGCATACAAGAATCGTTTGCAGCTATTCGAAGGAACGGACGTGGACCTTGAGGCGGAATTCCGAAATGCAGGTTCGCAAGTGCCACGTCCAGTAGTCTTTGTTGATGACCTCAAATTATTTTTTAACAAACGCATATCACCTGTCAAAGCTCACTTCTACCAACGTGGAACACCTCGTTTTTTCGACTATTTGGTGTTGGAGGAACCTATGGAAGTCATTCCCGATGGAGATACCGATGGTTACATTGAACTTATATTCTCTACCAAACGAAATATAATTGATGAGGTAACAAGTTTTAGCATTGAGCATTCTGCAGCACGCATTTACGCAGTGTTCAAAAACACCGACGATATCATTGAGCATCTATACAATATAAAGAAATATACTTATCTTCAAGAGCGAATCATAGACAAAGAAGATCGTGTTGCCTCTTTGGAAGTGCGTAAATTGAAAGAGTATGAGGAATCACTTTTGAATAAGGCCATCAGTGATAATTTGTTTGCCTACCGGAATAGAGTTGTGTGGATTTTCGGTGGAAAAGAGCAGAACGTGAAATCGCATAGGGATTTCAATGTTCTACTGTCGCATGTTTGTGATGAAATCTACTCAGAGACCCCCATCATGAACAATGAATTGTTCAATAAACACAAACTTAGTAGTTCCATCGCTTCTGCTAAGAAGAATTATTTAAATGCCTTGACTCAGCATTGGGACGAACAAGATTTAGGCTTTCCTGCTGATAAGTTTCCACCAGAAAAAACTATTTATTTTTCTTTGCTAAAGAATACGGGACTACACTCAAATGGAGACTTTGCCGACGCACCTACGCAAGGCGGTATTACGACTGTGTGGAATGCCTGTGAAAACTTCCTGAAAGATTCAGAACATAAAGCGCGTAAGATTTCAGAACTGATAAAGCGATTGTCCACACCACCCTACAAATTAAAACAGGGGTTCCTTGATTTTTGGATACCGACCTATCTGTTCATCCGTCGGCAGGATTATGCACTTTTCGATGCCTCTCGCGGTGCATATATGCCCGAGGTGAATATGACATTTTTCGACTTGCTACAGAAACATCCTGGAGATTTTGAAGTAAAGAAATTTGCCGTGGATGGCGTAAAACTCGGCTTTTTCAATCAGTATCGTCGTTTCGTGAATCTAGGTGACGAATTTTCCATTACCAATCAAAACTTTATAGAAACGATTAAGCCGTTCGTGTTTTTCTACGCAAACCTGAACGACTACACTAAACACACACGTAAGTTTGACCATCAATCAACATTGCGCTTTCGCGATGTATTAGCCAGTGCTAAAGATCCGGAAAAAGCATTCTTTGAAGACTTGCCCGAAGCACTAGGTTTCGATGCGCTACAGTTGAAACAAGAGAAAACCGTAAATGAATATGGTGGTGTTATTCAGCGGGCAATTAGAGAATTACGGGCATGTTATGGTAAGTTGCTCGATCGTATAGAAGAGCGGCTTGTTGACGGATTGGGGCTTAACTCCGGTGACTACCAAGATTATGTGATTGAAATTCGCGAGCGTCTAGCCGGAGTAAAAACATATCTGCTAACAAATAAACAAAGAGAATTTTATAATCACGTCATAACAGAATATGATAACCGCACGATGTGGTACCAGTCAATCTGCTATACCGTGCTCGACAAAAAACTTGACACATTGCGTGATGAACAAGAAGATAAACTTGTAGATGACCTAATCTACTTGTTCCGCGAATGTGAGAAATGTGCAGATATATCGCTAAAGGTGAAGGATGATAACGACACAGCATTTTCCTTCGACCTTGTATCTAATCGAGGCACGAATGTAAGAACTCAAACCTACATCCTGCCAGAAAAAGAGAAGAAAAAGGTTGCAGCATTGGAGAGGCGCATTGATGAATTACTCTCAGGAGACAAGAATTTGGACATCTGTACACTGCTGTCAATGCTTAATAAAAAAATGAACTCATGAACGTAAGACATATCCTTGGTATTTCTGGTGGCAAAGATAGCGCAGCCCTAGCTATCTATTTGAAACAACAATACCCGCAACTGAAGATTGAATATTACAACAGTGACACGGGGTGCGAGCTGTCCGAGACGGAGACACTTATCGACCGTCTTGAAGCGTATTTAGGCAAAATAAAACGCCTGCGTGCGGCAGAAGGAAGTCCCGAACCTACGCCCTTTCATCATTTCCTGAAAGCCATGGGCGGATTTCTACCTTCACCTCAAACGCGATGGTGTACCAAGAAAATGAAATTGGATAAATTTGAAGAATATGTAGGTGATGACTATGCAATCTCTTATGTAGGGATTCGTGGTGATGAGGATCGTGATGGCTATATCTCATCAAAGCCAAACATACAGGCCGTTTTCCCTTTCCGTAAGAACATTTGGAGTATCGATGTAATCAACAAATTCTTGCACCATGAGAATTTGGATCAAATTGTTGGCATCTATGAACGATTGTGTTCAGACACCCCGCTACGCAAAGAAATTTTGGAGACAGTTAAACGACCAATTGAAAAGCATTTTTACTATTCAAAGAAAATGAATGCTTTGCTTGACTACGATGTCAAACTATTTAACCATGCTGTTTTTGAGTTTCTCAAGACCACCGACTATCCGGTTGGTAAGCTTGATGACTTTCCACTACTTGATAATACTGATGTGCTTGTCAAGAATGATATCTTTCGTCTGCTGCGAGAAAGTGGTGTGGGAGTGCCGGCCTACTACGAAGAAATACCATTTGAAGTTGATGGTAAGCAAGGGACCTATTGTCGTAGCCGTTCTGGATGCTACTTCTGCTTCTTTCAACAAAAGATTGAGTGGATTTGGCTTTATGAGCAGCACCCTGATTTATTCAAAAAAGCCATGGAATTTGAAAAGGACGGCTACACATGGAACCAAAATGAAAGTTTGGCCGACCTTATCAAACCTGAACGTATTCGCCAGATAAAACTCGATATTATCAAACGACAAGAAGAAAACCGAAAAAAACAAAAGGGCACGACACTCGTGGATATTCTCGGTGATGACGTCATGTGTACAAACTGTTTTATATAAAAAATGTCATGCTAAAAGATAACGTACTATGGCCTAAAAGCCGACGATTCAAATCACAAACAGAGTGGGAGCCTGTAGGATTCTTCTCTGAGGGATTGTGCAATTCAACGCAGTTTGACCTAAAACTCGGATTCTTTTCTTCAACTGCGATTAACGTATTGTCCGATGGCTTTGCGTTATTTTTACATAACGGGGGGCGTATGCGTATGGTCATTAATGATATACTTTCAGAAGAAGATCGACAGGTCTTTTTTGCAGAAGAATCCGATATTGCACTCCCATTCTTTGATTTGAGAAATATTGAAAGCCTCAAACAAATGCTGTCAGAACGAAATCAGCACTTCTTCGAGTGCTTGGCATGGCTTATCCGCAACGAAAGAATAGAGATAAAAATCGTGGCATTAAAACGAGGCGAGGGTATTGCACATACAAAATGTGGCTTGTTCAGCGATGGACTGAATCGTGTGGCTTTCGATGGTTCATGCAACTTTTCGCGTACAGCATTTTTGTTCAACAAAGAGAATATTACTGCGTTCTGTGATTGGGATGGAGAAAGTGACAAGAACAAAATAGATGATATCGCAGAAGACTTCGAGCACACCTTCTCTGGCAACGATGATACAGTGACGTATGTCGATGCCCAACATTTGCGTGAAAGCATCACGAATAATTTTCCACAAAAGGATATAAAGGACTTACTTGACGATGAAGCCCTCCTTATTGCAAAACAGTCTAAGGAAACATTATCTCCCTATATACAGACTATTCTCAATCGAGCTCAAACAAAAGTGAATAGAATCATTGAGCAGAAACGCGAGATGGAAGACAGTGTCATTTCGTCTCACTGTGAAGATCCTCGTTTTCCTTTTGATGAACCTCGACCTTATCAAAAACAAGCTTATGAGAATTGGAAAAATAATAATCAAAAAGGGCTTTTCGCCATGGCTACTGGTACGGGTAAGACCCTTACAGCTTTAAACTGCTTGCTGAATATTTACAAAAAGTTTAAATTCTATAAAGCCCTAATACTCGTACCGACTATCACATTGGTTGACCAATGGGAAGAAGAATGTAAGAAATTTCATTTTAGAAACATTGTCAAGGTTTGTTCAAAAAATAATAATTGGAAAAATGAAGTTGACAATATAAAATCAAAAGAGGAGTTTAATCTTTCAGACGAAGAACCTTCCTACATTATTATTGCGACATACGCATCATTTGCGCGAGAAGCCATCTTCCATGAGTTAGTTGGTTTTAACAAGAAAGCAACCAAACAAATATTACTCATAGCAGACGAGGCTCATAATATGGGGGCTGGTCGCATATTAGACCGACTTTCTGGCGTGAAGTTTCTCCGAAGAATAGGACTTTCTGCTACTCCAGAAAGACAATTTGATGAAAGAGGCAATAAGGAGCTTATGCGTTTCTTTGGTGCAGAAGATCATTACACCTTTGAGTTTAGTATGCAAGAAGCCATCGACCACAATCCTCCATACCTATGTAGATACTATTATTATCCGCATCTAGTTAGATTAACAGATAGCGAGATGTCTGAATACATGAGTATCTCTCAGAAATTAGCGAAATTCTTCAATTATGATAAGGAATCCTTTCCTCAGGGGGACGACATACTAATGAATCTCCTTTTGAAAAGGAAACGGATAATTCATAAAGCAAAAAACAAAAAAGAAATATTCCGTTCAATTCTTAATGAGCGATATAAGGAAAAAGGAAACTTGAAATATACTCTTGTGTATGTGCCTGAAGGTAGTCGTCCAGACGATAACAATGCAGACGTCTTTGACACCGTAGAATCTTTACCCTTGGACAACGATACAGACCATTTAATCGATGATTATACAGAAATCGTTAAGGAAATAAGTTCCACAACAACCGTAAAAAAATTTGTTTCAGGAATCAAAGAGCGAAATGAAATCCTTTCCGATTTTGCCAGTGGTAAGCTGGAAGTATTAACCTCCATGAAGTGTTTAGATGAAGGCGTCGATGTTCCAAGAAGTGAACTGGCTATATTCTGTGCAAGCACAGGAAATCCTAGGCAGTTTATACAGCGTAGAGGAAGGATTCTGAGACTTCATCCGGATAAACGTTATGCAATTATCCATGATTTGGTTGTTGCTCCAGAAGTAAACTCATCAGCAGATAACTACAATATGGAGCGTAGTCTCCTTTCTGGAGAAATTAGAAGAGTCAGAGATTTTGCTCGTCTATCAGAAAACGCAGACTACGCATACAATGAACTAGAAGAAGTTTTATCATATTATAACATCCCATTATTCTAACTATGGCAAGAAATAACGACAACAAAATGCTACAAGCTGTTTTGCTGGATGAAAATCTGATGAAATTCGGAGGATATTCATCAGCGGAAATCAGCACGATTGACCAGGCGCTTGATTCAGACAATTATGTCATCAATGCCGTGGCTCAAATCATTAAGAGAGTTGGAGAAGGAGCAACAGAAAAGGAGCTCTGGAAAGAAATTAATAAATATCTAATGGACAACGTATGATTATCAAAGAAATTAGAATCAAGAATTTCCGCAGCTATTACGGAGATAATAACCGATTTGAGCTGTCAAATGGATTGACACTCATACTTGGAGATAATGGAGACGGGAAAACGACCTTCTTCGATGCTCTTCAATGGTTATTTAATACCACAATAGATAAAGGCAATATCGACCACATGTCCGAAATGCGCAAATCAAAGATGGAAATCGGAGAAAAAGACGAAGTATCCGTTTTTATGTCTTTTGAACATGACGGAGAGAAGTCTGTAGAAAAATCATTTTCTGTAGAACGAGTAAGTGAGGAAAACTTCAAAGTAGGAAAACTCACATACATAGGCTATGAAACTAACGGAGCAGAACGTGTTCAAGTGAGTGGAAAGAATCTCATTGATAGATGCTATGATGCTTTTATCCAAAGATTCAGCATGTTTAAAGGAGAATCCGAATTAAACGTGTTTGAAAATGCGACTGCACTAAAAGACTTGGTTGATAAATTCTCTGACATTCGCAAGTTTGATGACCTTGTTGAATATACTTCTATCTTTGAAGAAAAGTCGAACTCAGCTTATCTCAAAGAGATGAAATCTGATAAGAAGGTTGCAAACGAAGCAAAAGTCTTGGAAGCACAAATCACGAGGCTCTCAGGAGACATCCACAATATAAAGCAAGATATAAAGGAAAAAAACACCTCTCTGGACGTATTTTCAAAGCGATTAGGAGAGCTTGAAGAAAATCAAGAAACATCCACAAGATATAAGGACATTCAAAGCAGACTAAAGACAAAAGAAGAAAAGAGAACAAAGCTAAAGGCAAAGATTGGACAAGTAGATTATAATCATGCCTTGCTTGACAAGATGTGGATTCTCTGTGCGTTCCCGAGTGTTCTTCAGGAGTTTAAGCAGAAATGCTCTGCGCTTAGTAGAGAGAAAAGAAAGCAAGAAAAAGATTATGATCGCCAAAAGGCTATTGAAATAGGTAAGTTAGAAGCTGTAAAAGAAATGCAAGGTGCACTTGTAAACGGTGCTCCTGAATTGCCTTGGTATTTGCCCAACCAAGAAACGATGGAAGAAATGCTGCACGACCATATCTGCAAGGTCTGTGGACGACCAGCAGAGGAGGGCTCTGAAGCGTATGAGTTTATGTTGCAAAAACTTGAACAATACAAACAGCACATAGCATTGGAGGCAGAAAAGAAAAGTCAGCGAGAGGCTCTTGAAGAAAAAGAATTATTCAAGTATAGCAATATAGAGAATCTACACAACCTAAGCATTTCTCTGAGTGGCAACAATGAATCATACATTGCAGGTATCGCTAGAGAAATATGCGATAGAAGAGACTTGGTGGATAGACTAACACGGGATCTAAAAGACATTGAAAATCAAATACA
>Ga0181612_111222_pt1 | contig 17281 bp, 6 predicted proteins | sample HoacroProtozoa21_FD_119630 | JGI IMG/M metagenome (GOLD analysis project Ga0181612, IMG submission 119630) | Hoatzin crop microbial communities from Cojedes, Venezuel. Combined Assembly of Gp0051906, Gp0051904, Gp0051908
AAAAAATGTGTAGATATGGCACTTCAGGATATGGTTTAGTAGGCATGGTGGTGTTGGGTTGACGGTTGGAATTGATGACCTTAGAGGTCTTTTCCAACCTATGATTCCAAGGACCTTTTAGACTCATCCCTGGTGAAGAAAACCAGGAAAACGTATGCTTCTCTAGGTATGTCTGAAACCAGTTAAGATTTCTCCTCCATTTTCTAAATAAATTATCAAGTATCTCCAAAAATCTTATTCTTTCTCTTGTTGAGTGCTAAAGCAACTGTTGTTAGCCTTTCATACTAACATTGAAGAATTCACACTTACTTCATTCTTAATGATCTCTATATTGTGTATGATGATTAATCGTATTAAAGCTAAAAGTAACACACAAAACCTAAGCAGTGTCATTCTTAATAGGTAACATCTGACTTGCTAAATATTTATATTTAGGTAAAACTAGCAGTAAAATAATCTTACTTTGAATTAGCTAAGTATCTTCCTCTTCTCACTCTCTTCCATCTGAAACAGATGGCCAAAGCACTGGTTTACTTCACAGAAGTTACACAAGGAGACTTAAAAGTGTTCTCACTCACTAGTACTACAGATTTTCAATAACTTTTTTTACAGTAGTTGAAAAAAAACAAACTACGGGAAAACGAAGTGAGCCATTTCCCATTTCCTAGTAAGAGGTTGCAGGAGTATGTTTGCATATGCAATCCCTGAGATCCAAGATTTCTTCTAAGACTAAAGCTTGGAAGAAAAAAATCACTGTATCAGCTGCTGTAACATAATGCTTATATCTTTGTATGCTTTACAGCACAAAGCAGTGTGAACAATAAACAATTTATTTATTACAAAGCTGCCAACAGTGAAGCAACAATTTCCCACAAATCATAAAGCTGAATGTTTTAACTGTCTTATGGTGTTCATATATCTCTGTGTGTACGTGTATATATATAAAAGAATATATGAATATATAAAAACTTGTCATCATTAAATAGTGGTATAAACTGGAATATATGTAACTGAAATGTTAAGCATAAGCATAGGAATTTAAAAATTTGTCTAATTTAACCTCCATGCTACAATGTAATTAAAAAGTAAAAAGATTGAAACTTTCTTCACTTAGCATTCAAATCTCTTCATAAAGCAGTACTATACAGTCTCTCCCTTTAATTATGTTAAAGAGCGATTTGTGAGCAAGGTCTGGCATTTCATCTTGCAAGGGCACTTAAATCTTACATAATTCTCCCTAAGACTAAACAGACAATGTGAGTACATGGACTTTTTTGTTTACAGAGTGAGACAACTTGATCTGACTGTAGGCTACTGCAAAATCTGCCATTGGTTACATTAATCAATGGAAGAAAAGGACCTTTAAAAAAACAATACAGAAAGAAATAGGAAAAATAAAATACAGTACACTTCAGCTTCACCTTCATTTGTTGCCTTTAAAAAACCCACAAAATTCAAATACAAGAGGCTCAGCGAATGCAGAATTTCAAGAATAACTTAATCACATACTAAACACAACAGAATCCCAACATTTCCTTGACTGATTTATAACCATATACATATCCCCAATTCTCTGTAAACATGTCAAAATAAAAAGACTAAATAATGAAACTATAAGTATCAATGTTTAATTTGACTCAGTATGGTTTCCAGCAGCAGAGGATGGTAACACCTCACAGACAGGAATGCATTCATACTCACAACATCCCTAAAATGTTCTCATACCTCATAATCTCATCACTACACTTCTGGGAATTTCACCATATCATCAAAACAAAATTAAAGGCAGCCATCCTGTGAATTAATCCTTACTCAACATGTCTCCCATCAGCCGTTACCACTAAGAGGTCAGAAAAGCAAGGCAGATGATCATTCCTTTTTTGCCAGCTTGATGAAGATGAAGCTGGCCTTAACCAAGACAATTAACACGTCTCTCTGAAATGGTGGGAAAAGGCAGCAAACATTCCACACATTGTCTTCTTCGTGACAAAGAATGTGGTTAGGACACGGGAACCCCAGGAACAGCTTTGCAGCAAGCGAATGCAGAGGGGAAAGAAAAGCCTAAGGATAGTCAGGACCCAGTGAAGGCGGCAGGAAACAGCAGGGTGCAGACAGCAGCTCTTTGTCCCAATCTAACAGGATGGATGAGCCAGGTAGCAACTGTGAACAGAGTATTAAAGAACTTCAGTGAGAAAATAAAATTCTGTTGCAGCTGGAAGCAAGTGTACATAAAATAAGGGTGAAGGACAAAGAGACAGTGAAAGGTACGGTTCTCACAAGGAGAAAAAATGACCTTTGTTGCCGTAAGCTATTCAGCACTTCAACCCAGCTTCGTTCTATTTTCAGTCTCCTCCAAAAACTCCAACTCCTTGGCATTCCTCCTCTGTGTGTGGTGGCCTCCTACTTACCCTACTAAATTTAAAAAGCTGATAAAGAATAAATAACACAACACAACAAAAAATATATGCTGCATTTTAAAATGGCAGTGAAGGGTAGAAACGTGAAGCATAAATTATGCAGCATAGTGAATGAATCCAGATCAGTGCTGGCTTCATTAGTAACAATATTAGTGTATTGCTACTTTAGACATAGCCACTGCTAGCACTTTAATAGTCTCCATGTCTACTGTTGCAGTCATCTGCTCAGGATGGCTACATTTCACAAAATGTAAAACTAGTACATCCAAAGAGTGTAGTACTACTCCTAGGGTGGAATTCTGTAACAGAAGAGAGAGCACTGATATAAGAGATGTCCTTTGCTTTCAAATACGAAGTGGCCGTCGCAGTCTTTAGAGGATGCCACAAGTCAGTGTTATTATGGAGACCTCCAAATAATTCTGAATTATGTTGAAAGTCTTGTAACTATCATGTAACCATAACACCAGTCTTTTCACTCGAAGTCCCTGTTCCTCACATCTAGCTGAAGATTCAGCTCTCCGTAATTTTCATTTTTTCCTGTCTTAATCTATCACTATCTAAGGAACAGGATGACACTTAACGCAATCCTAAATTTATAATACAGCTTCATCAGAATAAGCAGCTGAAGTTCAAGTAGAAATTACAATTATGTAACCCATAATTACTATTGCTGCCCTTACTCAGAAATGTTGTTCTGAGATAGTGGTCAGTGTAACAACATTGACAATTAATAAAACTAAAAGGAATTATAACATCCAAGAAAGTTAACTGATTTCAGATGTCCAAGTCTACACCTGTAAGATGTCCTTGCTATCAGCTGCCTAGATGTAGCTTAGATGCAGAAGATGCAGCTGTACTCCTTGAAGAGCATGACGGACTTGCTGTGGGGAATATGACAGTTAGTAGGGCCGAACCAGGGCAAACTTTCCACATTCCTCTACCAGTAACAGACTGTATCATGTTTTTTAAACAGTCCCACCCCTCTCCACCCCAGAAGCAGCTCAAAAAAAGCACTAGCTGTGATAAAACCCCAAACACATATGGCACTCCAGCAGGAAACAGACCACTTAAACTTGTTCTCCAGTGCTGCCAGTGGCTTACTAAGTGGTTTTGGATGCATCACTGCAATTCCTAGGTGTCTCCAGCCTCTGTCTTCCCTGATTACACCGTATATACTGCAGTACAAGTGCTGTGTTCCATTAGCTTACCCAGACACAAGTTGAACAGGAACCAGTCACAGCCAGCGTCACTAGGCACTACCATCATGCAAGTAACTAAAATCAGTAAGAATACAACACTGAAAGTTGCATGCCTTTAACAGGGCTTTGAAGGCAGGTTTCTTTCTAACACGTAATTAAGCCAGTTGAGCAAGCTGACATTTAATCCATTCTGCATCTGGTTCAGTAACTCTAACAGATGCAAAGATTATTTTAAGGAATACTGGGAAATGAAAAATCTCTGTTTCTTCTCTAGAACGCACACTTCTTGCATTTACCTAGGCAAAGTATCCAGAAATGGATGGGTTAAGGCACACTATCAATACATGGAACATCCGGGTCACGGAGCTCTCTTTGATCTTTCATTTGGTGTGCTATTGAAAAAGCAACAACCTCACCCTATGCAAGATAAAAGTGAAACGGAATTGGACATCATGTTAGAAAGGATTCAATTCAGTTTGATACAATTTAGTATCAGAACTGCAAACCACAATCTACAAAGCTGCAAACAAAGAGAAATTCACTTTAAAGGTTCCTCCCTCACAACAGATTTCAAGCAGCTAAGTGGTCCAAGACAGCGCCCTGCTTACTACAAACTAATCTGAAGATACGAATCCAAGGTCATGATGTTCTTTTAATGACCTGAACTCACCAAATACTAAACATTATGCAATACAACACAGGCCACTGCTGTAATAAATGACCAGGCTGCTTCACTTTGATCAGTATGGGGTCCCGTACAATTATCAAGGAGCTTAAACTTGTTTACCAGATTACATTAATATAAACCACAACGTCTCAGCTATGTTGTCCCTGAAACAGTGCAGTGCCACATGTATTTTTTTCCCAGAATTAATTTATCAGTTCCCAAATGCTGCATGTTGAAGTTAGAAAGGATAATTAAAGTTGCTGCTCACATAGTCTCTTAAGTCTCTGCATCATCTTTTCTCTGTGCTGGAGATCAAATGGGATCCTCTCCCCTTAGGTAACTAGGCTACAGAAAGGACTGATTCTTTCTTGACTAGCATACCACGTGGTCACAAGGACAGAACGAACATATTAGCAATAGCAGTGTTGGCTGACTTCTGATTGCAGGGTCACTGCTGCCTGTGAGGATGCGAAAGGCAGAGAGGTCTTGGTATTTCGGTCTAACAGCTTCTCTTACTCTAAATAATTTTACTTCAAACACTGGAAATTCTTCCAGGTGTCTAATGAGATGCAATAGAATTTTGATATCTCATTTTAATAAGCAACTTTTCAAAGCATACCTACGTTTAGGGATTTGATAGAAACCATTTTGATTCTGAATATACAGTTCCCTGATTGTTGACTAATTATGTGTCATTAATAAGACAATAAACCACTTTGATCTTGATTTGATTTAAACCATGTAAATTGAAGTTCCTCCCCTGTGACATGTATCTATGTACCATTAATTTTTGAGTAACACACTTGATGGCCTCAGACTAATCATCAACAAAAATAAGTCACTAGGAAGTGAAAATTCTCAAAATTAAGTATACAAGTATAGTAAGACTGGATTTTGGTTGATGAGTTTGGGAACTGAGCTTGCAAGAATCAACTCAATACTCTTACAGCTAAATTATTTTGTGGCTCTGAATGAAGTGGAATGTTATAATTTGTCCCAGTCAGAATTTTGCCTAGTTTGTGCACTACTAAATTCAGAAAAATGGTTCAAACATTTGTGTTAGTGCTGTATTATGAAATCCATGTTTGCTAATTCTTGCCTGCAAATGGCAGTTGCACACTAGAGAGGCTGCTGAGGCAGCAGAAGCCCTAGTATAAGAACATACAGGTTTCCTGTTCTAGCAAGGCTCTTTGCTTGATCCCAGATTCAGGAATTTAATACTAAGGGAAGAATTCTACTTTTACATTAGAAAAAAAACCCAAATCAACCCCCCTGAGCCTGCAGCATGCTGTTGTCCTACCTTGTTACTTTCAGGCGATCAGGTACCCCCCCACACCCTTCCCTTCATGTCACATCTAAAGGCAGGCATAAAGCGCTCTCAGTCACTTTTTGAGGGCTGCCATTCACAAATGAACATGAGTTTTATTTAAATCCTCTGTCCAACTATGGTAAGTAGACAGAATAATGAAACCTTGGCCTATCTAAAGTTCAAGTACAGTCCTGACAAGTACTTCTTTCAAAATCTGTCACTGAGTTAGTTTCCAAATTGTACTGATTTCAAACAGATTTTTTTTTTCCATATTCTACCCATTTTTTTAGTGAATGGGTATGACTTTGGAGAATCAGATCCATGCATCTTTGAACCCAAAGGAGAATGCTAATATGAACAAGGAGGCAACATGCAGATTTCCCCAAGTAAAGAGTGTGGCCAAACACAGGTACAGATAGTGCCTGAACCTCTAGACTTCAGTGATAAGAGTTCATGCAAAAGGTCCCACTCATAAATTGAAACTGTATCCACGAAAATCTGTGGGTTTGATCACCTTTTTTTTTTATGATTTACTAAGAATTTTATACACTAGAAAGTTAATAAGTTCACAAATGCTTGGCAATTTCCCAAATTTGCTCCTAAATGACTTGAAATGTAGCAATTACTATTACATAAAGAGCCTTTTAGGTCTTTATATACTTATGTTACATATATCTGGTCTGTATCTACAGACTTCCCACGCAATGAGTGATAGCACTTCAAAGAGCATTTATTTACCATTCTCCAAATTCATAAAGCTAGTTCAGATTCTTTTTTCTGAAAAAATTAAAGTTCAGATCAATTTTCATCATTTCAGAATGAGTCCACCCATCTACCATTTAATATATAATTTCAGTCTCATAATGATATTTCAAAATGCCAACAGAGAAGACGTATTCCTCACTATTACTATGGAAAGAAATATCTAACCTGAATTTCTGCCAGATGATTCTAAAATTAGTTGTTTGTGAACAGCAGATAATTTTTAATTAACTCCCAATACTACATGAAGCTGAATTCTTCACTACTTACACATTTCTAAAAAGGCCTGCATTACGTCCTCAAAACCAAGAAGTGTGATCAGAAATCTGATATCAACTCCTTAAAGAGCACAACAAGGTACTTCATATTCTGGTGCTCCTGCAGTTTGATCTAATCCTCAATGAAAGGTAGGAATGACAAAATATTAATTATGGACATATTTTGCTTCATTACTTATGCTTCATCCAAAGGTAATGTTTAAGAAACAAGTCCCTCATGCTTAATTCTTTGTCATCTTTTTTGCTAATTATCACAGCAGGAGGGATGTACAGTTAAACCAAATCAGCTGACTCCTACTGTTTGCAGCCTCTCAAACATGTGTTCTGCTTGTAAGCTGTACTAAAGCAGGTATAAAGGTCATATTTGCACAACCTTACACTCCTAACAGTGAAATGTTATATTATTTTTAATTTCAATGACGATCTTGCTCTCCTCTGGATTTAACTTCAATATAAATGAAGTCTGCACCTCCTCTCAATGAAGAAATCTTTCTAACATCCTCCTCTGCAGAAGTATCTACCCAAGGTATCTTGTTTTGTACAGAATGGATGAGTTCGTAGATGCATATTCAGGGAGATGCATCTTGTTCATCAGCTAAGTGCAGTTACTCAGAAGTTGCAATGGAAGGTTGAGCTTCTACAGGGAGAGCTCAATACAGGAGACGGACTCATCAAGCTAGTTGGAACTGTCCCTTGGAGGAATCTGTCTCTACTGTTTCTACAGGATGCTGTAGAGACCAGCTTCACAAAGGGCCAGTAAAACATCCTCAAGTCTGTTACCGCTTCTACGCATTCCTCCATCCGTAGACTGCCTACAGCTGGAGACAAGGACTCTGTGCGCTGACGGAACTGTCCATCAAGTGAATATAGCTACTGATTAGACCATAAGGATATTAAATCTGACTGGAAATGGATACAAATATTCTTACAGACATTGATGACATGGATGTAGTCCTTTTCCTAGCAATTATCTTGAAGCCACTTATACCAAATTTTTCCCCTCCTTTTTGAGAGCCAAAGTAACAGGTCACAATTTTAAAGATGAACGACAAAGGCACACACAGTATGGCATAATTCATCCCACAATACTAACTCCTTTCTTCAGGGAACAAGAGCGCATCACAACAATGAACTAACAATATGCCAGAAACATTAGCAGCATCACAACTGCACTACCTCTTAATTGGTCATTAATTCACAGTTGCTCTTGTTCCCCACAGCTGTAAACTGTAATAAAAGTGATGCTCTTTCTTTTCTTCCCTTTTATAAATACTCTCTCTACTTTTTGAATCAAACAATTGATCTAATGATATCTTTATAGGGACATTTTGTGAAACAAGTCTGCCTCATTCACAGCTATCTGAAAAGGCAAATAAGGAATAAAGGTCAAAACAAACAGAAAACCCCACACTACTTTTTCCAGAGAGCATCTAGCTGTGAAGACAGAGATGAAGATAAAATCAAAATTAATTCCGTCTAAACAATTAAGCACAAAGAAACCCCACAATATGGTCAGCACTGCTGAATGGCAGTTTTACAATGTCGTCAAAGTGTTTTGCAGTTATTCCTGTTGAAGACCATGAATTATACTGATGCATACTTGAGCACCATTTATAAATTTCCCCTGAAAACCTAGGAGAATTTGATTAGTTGCTTAACAAACATACTCTGGAGCCTTAAACTTTACACTTTGACAGCAAAGAACAAATTTGTATGTCCTCATGTGTATGTGTGTAGATATATTTATGCATGCCTGTATGTATATATATTCTATATACACACATATAAAATAATATATATACACATACATACACTGGACATTACCTGCAACTGTCCCTTTTTGTCTGCATTTAAATACATTTCTTTTGAAGCTTGTATCCAAGCCTCTTATCATAAGCATTCATTTCATGAAAGAAACCACAGACTTGCAGAGGTACAGTCATATTGGTAAGCCCCTCATGCTGCTCTTCTTTGTAAGCAAACAGCACAAACAGGCACACACAGAACATTTCATCATTATGCTACAGAAGTACATTAGGGGAACAAACGAAAAGTGAAAAGCAGTATTTTCTTTTCCTACTATGAAAATTATCAGTGTCTCCCAATCTACTCTAAGTTTATACTAAAATCAAGATGTGCCAAACAGTCTTCATCTGCCCTAGTTAGCAACTCTGAAAACATCAGCAACATTACTAGCAGCATTAGCATTAATTATGTCTAGAGAAAAAATAATTATGATGTATTTATTCTAATTAAATTATTTTTTTTATATTCAAATCTTTCCATTTGAACACAAGACAGCCACTGTCTAAACTCTGTGCCTAGGCAAGGCATATCGCACCAGCGACTAAAGCACCTGGGTGAAAATCAGCATTTTTGTTAACTTTACGGTGTTCCTACAGTTGACACTCTCCTCATACACACACAGGTCAAATGTCACATATTTTTGCCCTGTTCTTCCTAATAGCCATTCACTCTATGCATACAAAACCAGGCAAATTTCCCTTTTGGAGTTACAGTTACAGCTGTTCAGTGTTGCTCTGCGCATCTCTTGTTTGGAAAAAAACCTCAACTCCAGCCTACCTTGCTTGGAAACCAACGCAAGCTAGAAGCATGTACAACGATGATACAGGTGCTATAGCTTTGTTCCACTCCAGTAGTTCAGTTGCAGGAATTCCACTGTGGTTTATAATTATCCAGTCTTTGAGTGTGGAACTTAGAGAAACAAGGATTTTGAGCACCAAGAGTCTCACCATCAGCAGACTACGTGAGCTATGCCACAGCATCTTAACCTGTCTTGGTGAGAAGCTGGGCACTGTGCTGATGGCTCAGGATTACAGAGCACAGACAGATCCCAGAAGCGGCCTTTGGAGGGTGGGGCTTTGCGGCACTAAGGTTTGAAAAGAGGAAGAAAAAAAAAAAGAAACCGCTACATCACAAGTCTGGCACAAAACAGTGGCTCTCGCTCCAGGCCTACCCTCCTTAAATTGGGATGTCTACTCATGTCATCTGTGCCTACTCCATCTTGATCATTATAGAAGGTCTGTCACTGGTTTATTTCCTTCTCAGCCTGAGCAGAAGGAAGAAGAAAAGCTCTGGAGACAATTCCCTTTTCTTGTAAGACATGAGCACCCTACATGATTTCACTTATGGTTTCATCTACTTTTTCTAGGGAGTTTCACTGAGTAAAATAATCTTCCAAACAACAGACACTTGCTGTTAAAAGCTCCCAGGCACCCAAATTTATTCCTATTCTCTGCTATTACTCTGGATGCATAATCATAAAGCACATACCTGCAATGTATGTTCCATTTCATCCTCTGCAGAACATGGTTATAAGGGTTATATAAACATGGTTATATGCGGTTAAATATGGTTATATAAATAGGATATAATTATCCATTATAAATCAACAGACAGTTCTGCACAGTGGAAAAACATATTAAACTATCACAGGGGATGCATACTTGTTTTACGCTTGAATAATTACTACCATTTAAGCCATGAATAACAGAAGCAAAAGCTGTTCAGTGAAAGCTGGAAACAGATTTTATAGCTCAGTGGGAAACAGAATACCGTTTTAGGCAAACAAAAGAGGGTCATTGTATCTTGTGCAAGGTCTTGTAGTGCAAAAAAAAAAATGTTGGAGGAAACACTACACTGGTAGTAACACTTAAGTAATTGCCATATTCTGATGCATCTAAAAGTGCTGCCATGCTGAAGTTGGTAAAAAAAAAAGCCAGCAGAAGTCTTTCATTGCAGAAGTGGTGATGATTCCATCATCATCATCACTGCTGAAAGCCTCATATATCGGGAGCTAGGAACAAAGTAAGTCAAAGCAAGCAATGAGTGATAATATTAAGACTGCATTATAAAAGTGACTGAAGCTATAAATGAAAGCAAGCTTCAACAAATTTTTCAAGCCATTTTAATAATTCTTTCAAGCTATTTCTTCTGTGGAATGAACAGCCAACAAAGAAAATAGCATACATTGCCAAATGAAGAATCTTGTTTGTTTACCAGGACAAAATATAAATCTCCTTCGACTACTACCAAAATGAAATTAGCAATAAAAATGGATATTTGCAAGAGTATGGTCACGTTGGTTATTAATCCAAGAAACACTAACTGATCACTACTGTGAAAAAGCTGATGCATTGCTAAAGCTCTCTTAGATCTTCTATTTCAGCCACTTGTTTTAACTGAAGCAGGTCAGACAGGGTTCATTTAAGCAGCTGAGCTGACAGATCTGATGGGTGGCAAGTATCTGGGAGAGACAGAAGTGGGGACAAACACTGCAGTCCAAAGCGAATTTATGAACACATTGTGAGTGAAATGAAACACAGAAAATAGAGCTTTCTTATGATTTTATTCAGCTGTGACAAAAAAGGACACTGATTTTCAACGGTGCTTGCTATTGCATTGACAACCATGGACGTCATGTTCATTAAAAACAAAACCTGAATTCTTTAGCACCTAGGTATCAGGTAACACTCATGGAGACACCAGTCTCTCTACCAGGATGGCCAGTTTCTGTCTGGAAGGCAATGTGAGTCTCTGTTTCCAGGATACTTACAGTGTCATCTTCATCTGGACTGAGAGAGACTACCCAGCCCATTCTTCTGCTGAAGTCTCACAGTCCAGCTGGTCCATGGTCCTACATAATCACTCCAGCACATACATAATCCACTGCTTTTATCTTAACTATATACCACCATTTCCACACCCACAGGAACAGTTTCTATAGACTATATACAAATGTCTTATCTATATTCAATTTGACCTCTCCTGCAGCAGGAAATCTCTGGGACACTCCACCCAGAGCAATAATTTAAGCATACAAATTGGACTACACACAGCAGGAGCTGGCAGGGGGAATCTTGAGAACTGACCAAAATTCCCACCTAGAAAGATCCTGAAGCCATCAATCAAATACCTCACTGTGAAGGTGACTGGGAGTCCTGTCAATCACCCAGATGCATACTCCATTATCTCCTCTATGCAAACGATGAACCAGAGTTCCTGCATAACCTGGATAACCGATTAATGACTTGCATGCACAGAGTATGCATACTGGCACAGTCCTGATATCCAGTTACAATATATAATAACTATAGAACAAACTTCATTTTCTTTCTTACAAATCAAATCCCACAGCTGTTGCCTCACTTACTATCTCAAATTCCTACTGATTTCAGTCAGAGCTCTGGTGATCTCTGATTGTCTGAAAGGCTCACAGAGAAATCATCCTGTACATTCTCATTTGACAAACAACTACTGTGAGAAGTAACTAACCTTTAAAGCTACATGATAACATGATAAGATGCATACGCTTCCTTTAAGGCTTGCTATATTGTGAGTGACCTTGATTCTTTACTAGATATCAAAATAAACAGTTTTAGAGAAATAATCAGCATTCCATCAGCCACAGAATAAACAGAAGTGTCTGATGCAAAGGAGATTATTTTGCTTGTGCTCAGATCAAGTCTGCATATTAATCCTAAAGCTTAACAGAGAGATGTTAACCTCAGTGGTTATGAATGAGGGTGATCCTTCACAAGAGAAAGTCTCTCTCCCAAACAGAATAATAGAGGAAAAGCAATGTTCTCAAGAAAAACGTTATAGGTCCTCAGAAGATAAAGAGTCCATACTTTATATCCAGAGAGCACAACCTTGTTCTCTTTAATACTTTTTTTTGGTTGGGAGAAATAAAATAAATGGCTGCTTCTTTGAGTTTAATGGCATAGCTATGCTCTTCAAAAAGCCACTCAAACTCACTGGACCACTGATAATAAAACCATATCACAATACTGCTTTTTTTACTCTGTAATAAAGCAGATGTATAGTCTGGATATATTTCAATTCCTGCTCAGCAAAACTTCAGCTATTTACCTACCCAGCTGCTTTTCCTCAAGGGTTGTAGACTAACACACATGACATTTAATAGAAGTGTTTGCAACTCTACTCAAATAGATTGCTTTAAAACACTAAAAATAAAACAGGCTCTCAGGTGTTGTTAGAAGGCAAAATGCTGCTGACTGCAAATGAAAGGCCTGATATTGATCTCCTTTGCCTATCAGAACTATAAACCCCTTGACAGGAACAGAGTTAGCATGATTCATTTCAATATATAGAAGAAAAACAACAGTCTCTACAATTTACTGAGTGTACACAAAGTACAAAGTACATCCAGGGTAGCTGGATGCAAAGGACATTACCCTCAAGGTGTCCTGATAACATTTAGATAAATACTAAGCCTTAAATTTGCCTTTCCTTGTGTGTATTACATGATATTACCAGCTGAATATAGCCTAATTGCAGTATACTGCATTTTAATTAAAGATATACAAATGCAAATTATAAATGAAAAGAATAATTATAGAATAATTACTATTCATCAGGAACATTTGCGATTCTATTTCACTTGTTATCTGAGAAGTATTAAAAATGAAAAGCTATGGAGCCTTGCAGGGTAGAAATACTATAATTGCATTTTTAAGTAAACCAGAGACCTTATTCCTTAACTCTCTCAAAGAAATTCAAACACTCTTTTTATAACTTAAACAACAACGTATTTTTCTAATTAAAAGGTTTTACACTACCAATTTACTATTCAGATCCCAAGTTCCTCTGCAACACATTCATCTTAAACGAAGGATCTCCACAGACTGCAAGATCAACATGGAAATATTTCCATGGCATCATGAACAGATGACAATTGTCAGTGAGTAGAGGCCACATGCCAAACTGCAATGTGTTCAGTTCTCTGCAGCTTTTAACATAAATGACACCTGGGACACCCTTGACAAAGCACTACTGAGCAGCTTACACGTCACTAACAGGATAGACATTCAGCAGCTAAAGAGCTTTTTCGCCTACTGGACTTTCAAAGTAGTAACGTGCAACTAATTCTCTCCCCTGAAAGATCCACTCTTCTTTTTTTTCCTGACTTCAAACAACCTGTACAAGAGAGGGACAGAAAAAATATTGAAATCACTATTGGGGTTTTTTTTGTTAAGCTGTAAATAACTGTATATTTATTTTAATTAAAGACAAAGGAATCCCTTTTCATAAGCTACCATAGAGAGATTAAATATGGGGCAGAATCAGACTGGAATCACCAGTGACAACTTAAAAGACACTTAAAATGAATTAACCTAGATATGTAGCAGTGGCAATTAAGTCAGAATCTAGCCTCCGAATTAACAGAATAGATTAAAAAAAAAATTATTTAGCTGTATTGATCTAGCTTTGTAGACAATACATGCTACAATTTGGTTTGGAAGAGACAGAGGAAAATTCTGGAAATTGGTAGATGAAACATTGTAAAGTTCCTGGGCTTGATACTGAAGTGATGCATAACGTCAGTCAACTACAACTATAATATCATCTCAAAAATGTTATGGTTTAACGCAATAGCTAATTTTCTATATATATTAGCCTGAACTAAATGTCTGAAATATGTTTGCTGGTTTTGACAAAGCTAGCTCATGAAATGTCCAGTTTTATGCTTCAAAGTCTCTATTTTCATGAAAATGCTAAATAAATGAGAACTCCATGATGTCAGAAATATTTTATATCTATGTAATTAGTATATCCAGAATTATTATTGTTATATATTATTATATATAGAATTATTATTATTATTATTATTGTCTGATATGATTCGTAAACTCCCAGAAACCTTTTTGGTTAAATTTTAAAGTGTTTTTATTTTCATAAAATCCTAAGTGGAAAAAGCAATGCAACATCACCTTCACTGGTTACTATATGTTTATAAAACACAGTTGTTTTTAAATTCAAGAGGACAGAGGCATCAACATGCTAGAGTTATGTTGTGGGGTTTGAGGATTTTTGTTATTGTTGTTGTTGTTTTTCCCCAAGAGCACTATTGTTTTCAGCTGTCACACAATCCCTAAACATCCTAACATTTTTAATTTACTTGTAACTCCAATTAAATGCCTGTTTGCAAAGTGAACAACTTTTCCAAAACACACATTTTCACATGACACAAGTACCATTTTAATTTGCTTTAAATACTTAAATATCATCTCATTGCTCAGTGGCCATGAATGGTGGACATTCATCGTTACTGCAGTGACCTAAAATGTAAGCCCTTCAGTGCGTTATTTCTTGCTCTTTGGTCTCATAAGAGCAGAGTTATGGTCTATGGTTGGGTACCTAGGCCAGTCAGGCTACTCAACTGCTTAAATATGAGCATGCCAAAACCCGTTTGTTGCCTAAGGCCACATACATTGCTCTCCCAGTCACTGACAGATATGCATCACTAAAATTGTAATACTAGACCTTTACCACTAGAAGAACTTCTGGCAGGTAGGCAATACCACACAGTTATCTAATACAGGTTCATCTATAAACGGTACTGATATGTACTGAGAGACTGCTGCCGAGGTCTGTACATCACCACCACAGTGATGCAAAACACACTGCTGTAAGAACTAACTGTGAGTAGAATTCTCCTTAGAGCAAGTAAGTACATTAAAAACACAGTTTGACTTATTTGGATCACTAGAGGATAATTATTTCCCTTTCTTATTTATTATTCAGACAATGGTAATATGCCTGTGCATTAGGTTGCATGCTTATGGGGCAGCCAGACTATTTTGGTTATAAAATTTGCAGCAGCTTATGGTGACACCATGATCTATTGTGACATGCTGCTTTGGCTTGAAGGATGCTTAACAGAAGAAACTGGGATGACAAAACATAATGCTTTTGTCCTCTCACAATCAGAAAGATTACCTCACTAAGAAAAAGCGGAATTCACCTCAGATATATTGAAAGGGATGTTTCTTGGAAAACGGAAAACAGAAAATGATTTTGTAAGTGCAAGGAAGAAGCGTGTAGTCTGTAATTACTCTGCAGATACTTTTCTGAGTGAGAAAACACATCATGTTTACATTTGAGTATTTTCAAGATGATGTAGCACACTAAGTTAAATAGAAAGATGCCGTGTAACTTGTCAACAAACATGTAAGACTAGTTATTACAAAGGATATACCTGAAGGGCATAATTATCAATGTCAGTAATTCCCAGCACAGCTAAATAACTTGTCTATTCAAATCTTTTTTAACTGTATGCTCAGTATCGGACATTTTGAGTGAAACCACTGTCTCATTTATATTGTCCCTTGACTGCAGTGAGTAGACATTGTGCGTGAAGACAAAACATGGCCTTTAACACACATCCGGACAGCAACAAAAACCCCTGAGGATGATATAGATAGCGTGCTCTTGCACCTCTGGACTATCTCAGTATATTTCAGTAAATCATTAATAGATTTTTTTTTACATACTTGAGGAAGAAAATATGTGATCCTACTTATAAGTCTCACATGAGGATTATGTGGTGTTTGTTCCTAAGTGACAGAAAGGAGGGAGGAAAAAAAGAGAGAGAAGAAAATCACCATGCAGTTTTGAGCTTTCCAACCTTTCCTATAATCCACTCTAAGACAGAAGCATGCCTTTAGTTATAGTCAGAACAGCAGTGGAGCAGATATAATGGCACATAACTGACACAGATTCTGATTCTATGTGGTGGTTACAGCAACAGCTCTATGATTAGGAAGCTCTCTTCACTTTTTCATTTGCATTAATCGTCTTCTATGACTGATTTAGTGCTTCAGTGATACTTATAATTTGTCACTACCTTCGCTTGTCTGATGCTATAGTTAGCTCCACGGTCCACAGCTGCCTTCCTTCTCAGCCTCAGTGCCAGGACGAACAGGGCGCTCTGGCTGTGCAGTTCTCCAAGGAGCAGAAAATGGCTGGCAGATCTGCATAGCATGATTTTCCTGGTTCATCACCGTTAGTCTTAATATGAATTAAAACACCTGAAATGCTGTCAGAGTGGCATCCATTACAAAACCTGTTCCTCTTCTGCCTGTTTCTACATGTCTTGTAAATTCTGCTTCCTTTACTAAGGCAGGTCTGGCTAGAAAATGCTCTAATGCTAAAATCAAAATTCAAACCTTTGCTTGCAAATGCTTTTTTGTTGGCACTAATTCAGTTAATTGATAGCTGTAGAGACATTAAATACGATGTGCCAGGAACAGATCACAGTATCCAACATTATTATAGATAAATTATTTGTATCTAAAACAGAAGAGGCTTCATGTCTGAAGAATTATCAGTCTACTAAGCCTATCATTAACTGAGCATGAAATCTTTTTATAACCAAAATGATCATCCTGTATCACACCCACTTCCCAAAATTCTTTTTGAAGTATGTATAGATGTCTTCCAATGTATAGGGCACAGAAAACCTTGAGTGAAAAAGTCAGCAAGTATAATGGCACGCTGACAAGCACTTGAATCACCTAGAGAGAGCTCGTCCAGTGGCAACAGGTCAGCTGCTGACTCTTTGAAACTTTACTCAGAAGTACATTACTTTCTAATTACACATTCAAAACACGATTTCAAGGAAAACCGGAACATAAGTCTTAGAATAGAATCATAGAATGCTTTGGGTTGGAAGGGACCTTCAGAAGTCATCTAGACCAACCCCCTGCAGTGAGCAGAGACATCTTTAACTAGACCAGGTTGCTCAGAGCCCTGTTCAACCTGGCCTTGAATGTTTCCAGGGATGGGGCCTCCACTACCTCTCTGCACAATCTGTTCCAGTGTTT
>Ga0181612_181638_pt1 | contig 17281 bp, 8 predicted proteins | sample HoacroProtozoa21_FD_119630 | JGI IMG/M metagenome (GOLD analysis project Ga0181612, IMG submission 119630) | Hoatzin crop microbial communities from Cojedes, Venezuel. Combined Assembly of Gp0051906, Gp0051904, Gp0051908
GAAGACGAGAGAGCGGAGAACAAAGAAAGAAAGAAAGAAGGAGAAAAAAAGAAAAAAAAAAGGGGGGGGGGGGGGGGGAAGATGGGAATCTGCTTAAAAGACAAACCACACCTCCGCAGAACGCAACACCTTGAACACGCAGAAGAATTGACGCCTTCTCATCCCCAGAGCTGTCTAACACGTCAGAGAAGCCCCAAGTAGAACTGGGATGCTGGGGTGTGAAGTTTTGGTCAGTACCAGCGCAGGCTCCAGCACCCAAGGCTTCACCCTCCCTAAATAAAACACAGCTTACAGAACAGCACTTTTTTGGGGGGGAGTGAGGGAAGAAGGGACTGTGCTTCACAGCTTGTAGGTTAACCACGAAAGAGGGGTATTACACACAACGGAACAGGGGGTTGAGGGGCTCTGGAAAGAAAAGGAAAGCGTGTGGGTCACAGCTCAAAACCACACCAGGTCCCAATTCCAGCGTTAGCAAAAGCGTACTTAGAAGCAGCCCCCCGCCGCGTCTTTTTGACTGAGCAGTGTTGAGAGCATCTCTACCATTTATTTTTCTTGGCACTTTAAGCAGTCTTGCAGGAATATATATTAGAAAGCTGAAAAAACAAAGAGCTCAGGCTACATTTCTGAATTAAATAACCATTTCTCCTTTATAAATGCCAAATGCCACCCTAACATCTAGAAGTAAGATCCCACAATCCAGCTGCTTGCCCAAGTCTATGTTAAATTACTTTACATGTGGAACAATGAAAATGTTCAGTGCAGGGCTCTGATTTTCTCACTTACTCTTCATATAGTTGTCACAATAAGTCCCTCACCACCAAATTTCTGGAACCCAGAAAAGGGCCTCATTAAGGTGAAACATTGTCAAAAAAGGAGGAAAGACTGCTAAATTTGTTTCAGCGAGAGCTGCAATGAGCAATACGCAGGCTTTACCCTGCAGTTCAGAACAAACTTCGCAGTCCCTGGGTCTAAGACATCTACTCAGTTTTCCTTTTTTAGTTCACACTAGTGCAGCACAGAGAAGAACTCTAGCAAAATTCCCTTGAGCCAGTGAGGCTTTCTGTAAGTGAGCAGGTTACAAGAGCTTACCGTCATTTAAAGATATTTCACTTGCGTTTACAACTTCTAGTAATCCAATACGCAGAGTCTGTTGCATATAAAAAGAAGCAAGCCAAGCAAACCCACGCTTACGTAAGTTTTTCTCTGAATAGTAGCTGTAGTTTTTGTTCTGCTCCAGTACTCACAGCGCCTTCTGATACACTGCACCTAGTTTGATCCTGACGGTTGAAAGTTATAGTACTTAACTTTAAAATTATAGCACATAAAAGCATAACCTATACCTGAAACTTCAGAGAGGAACTTTTTATTGTCTGCCCAACTGGCTGCTGTTCCTTCGCTAAAATGTTGTAGTTTTTGAGCACAGTTCAATTGGTTATCACACACTCCCTGCCCTTTGCAGTCTTGCTTGCACCGGAGTCAAAAGCAAGGACACAGTTAATCAATCCAGGTTAACAGTACTAGCAGCATATATTACAGTACTTAAGGTAATGAAACACAGCTGTACCGTGCTTGTGCCTACCAACTTGTGCTGTCCAGCAACCAGCATTTCGCATTTCGTATGTAAAGACACTTCCCATCTGCCTAAGTGGAATATTATTTACTGCTGAATACTATTCTGCATGAACAGCAGAAAGCTAAGTGAGAAAATACATAATAGCTTTTGGGGTTGTTTTTTGTTTGTTTTTTTTTTTTTTTTTCCCAGAAGTAAGAGATTCACTGAAAGAATAAATCCTTTTTTAAAAAGGTAGTTAATTTTGAACATTTTTGCTTTATCTTTGAGGTATCGGCTATAGCCAGTTCACTCAGGACTCTATCACAAGGTGGAGACACTGAAAAAATCAGGACAACACAGAAACAAAGGCCTTGTTATGTGAATCTAGTACTAGCACTTATGATTAATTTTACACTTAAAAAATTCCATCTTTGTTTTCAAGGTAGCTTGCTATTTGTTAATAGCATAAATATAATAACAGAAAACATGGCAAGTGTGAGAAGCTTTTTGACTTTCCTGTACCCACTCAAGAAAAAAACGTAAGAATGTTTTTATCAGACTAAACTGTGCTGCTATGCTACATCCCTGGCATACAGGAGGGGTAAATGAAGACAGACATGAATTCTGTATGAGATAACTTATTTTATTTATTCAATTCTCAACTTAATTTTGATGCTAAAAATTGGTCAAAGGCACTTCAAAGAAGGTACTTAAGAAACAAATCCTTACGGTGATCATTCCAGACAAGTCACCAACTTACACCTGCCAGTAGGGACACGACTACCTATAACTGCAAAGTGAAACATTCACAGGTTTTAAGTGGAGCATACTGTCCAGCAGCAATATTCAATTCTTACAGAGCATTAATAACATTTGTGGAGTATTTTAAATACAACATGGTAAAACAAAGCAAATTACACTTTCGGAGTTCCACAGAAGTTCATCTTGACAGAAGAAGGACAAAATTGCCTTTCCAAGTGGTCCTGTATTGAGGGATCTATTTTCAGCTGTGCGTACACCATGAACAGCAGCAGCAGGTACATCAGAGAAATAACCCACATTTTTCCGTCATACAAAGATAAAACGCCCTGCTCAGATAGCAAACTGTTGATAAGAGGTCTATCAGCTACTCACTAAAATTTATACTTCTGGAAGTGTAACAGAACAAATTGCAACATGTGAAGAAAAAGTGATTTTTAATATATCCCCACCAAAGCAAAACAAAGAAGTGTCCTTAAAGGCAAAAGGTACTGGAAAAGCAGCTTCCACAAAATGAGAGATTGTGCTAACATCACCACCATTTAACCTCTTCAGTAAGACCACTATAGACTGCAAAAATTAACTGGAATGAAAGAGGATTAAAATTGGTCTTTTTCTGCAAACAAAGATTAAAACTACCCTCTGACTAAGAGTGGTGATCAGAAGGTAACTGTTCGGCATTCTCATTTCTTCTTCACTAAAAAATACCTAACAAGGTTAAAATGTTACTCTGTTACACTAAGTGACATTTCTACATCCAAATGCAAACAACTGCTGCCTAGTCATTTCAAGAAAACTAGTTCAAAATTTTTAGAAGGGACATTTAAATCACTACAGTGCCAAAGGAAGCTTTCAGTTTTTATAAAATTAAGAAGCATCTTTTAGAAACAAAACAAAACCACAGTGCAATAATCAGTATAGCCTAAGAGAGCCTATCTTGCTGTGCTTCAGAAAGGTCTATCTACCTGAAATACAGTAGCCTCTTTCGGCTGCAGAAATACTCCCAACTCAATAAATACTTTCTCAAAGCACAAAGAGCCAAGAGTGAAATAACAAACTACTCATAGTAGTGTAATATTGTACATGAAAATTATACTAACTTTTCACATTCCAACCTTGTCTAATGAAGCTTTTGAAGTGAGTGAGAGACAAACCAGTATTTCAGAGGTATGAGCTCACTGTTATGGCAATACAATTCAACAGAGAACAACAGTCCTCTGTTACAATCACAGAATGTAAAAACTGATACTTTTCTAGCTTGTCGGGAAGGAGGGGAAAAAAAAAAAAAAATCCTTTGCAGTGCTGTTAGAGAGGCAAAAGAAATAAATTCAGAGGCCTAACAGCAAGGGCACTTTAAAACAAAGCAAGAATGGATGTTTGAAGAAAAGCCTACTGTTACTTCTCCAGACAGGCCACCTCTTTATCACAAGTTAGTATGTTCTTAGCCTTATTCCCTCAAGGAATAGAACTTGTTCCTTTATTTCTCCATTCCCTCTGAGGTCCTGCATGTTTTGTGGAAAAAGACATCCCTGCCCCACTCTGCTAAACCCACAGCCCACAGCTGGGCAGCAGACAATTACAACCCTGCTGAGAAAAGGCTTCCCTGTGAGCTCAGCAGTGGCTGGTTTGACTTGCCACCTCAGCTACCAGCCTGTGTGGAGCTCAGACATCTCACTACCTGCTTCCTCTTGTCCACCTGAGACTTTTGCGTGATGAAACTGAAAACCCAAAGAAGATAGTCAGGATAATAAGGAACACGAAGAGGAAATTATGTTATTTCACAGGGCAGCACAGGGCCAACATAGGATACAAATCTGCAGAAAATATGCAAGATTAGTTCTGCCCGTTGTGAATAAAATCTTTAAATCCTCATGGATGAACTGAGGAAGAGAGCAGTGATAAAGGAACAGTACCGTACCGTAGCTCAGTAGATCTACATGGGCTGAATGTACACAGAGAGAAAGCTGGGATCTTGATTTGATTTTAGAACTTCCTTAAGTATTCCAGCAAATTTTAATTGCATGTTTGAACAATGCCACTGGAGTTATCAATACCACATAGGTTTCATAATATTATTGGTTTGTGTTGCACATGGGATAAACATTGAGCTCACAGAAGGAAGCACCTCTCAGCACAGCACCCTCCATTCTCCTCTGGACAAGCATCCCTCTGACTAGAGCAAACTGGATACTTTTTCCTTTTTTAAACAAATGCAGTTCTAGTTTTCTACTTAAGTCAATTAACATAGAATAAAGCTTGTGTCCCTTTCAGTACTTCAGAGGCAGTCTTGTTCATAAAAGACCAACAGATTTAACCCTGCAGGAACTGTTAATTTAACTAATACTTGTACATGAACCCAGCCTATATTCAGGCAGAGAAGATGTCTGCAGTATTTCAACTCCATGAGATCCATCAGTAATTGCCATCATGCTGCAGAGCAACGGTCAGAAACAAAGTCGTGACTCTTTCCTGTTGGACAACAGATAGAACCCCAATCTGTACAAGAACTATCTTTGGAAAAAAAAATTCCAGTACTTTATGGTAACATCCTCTTCCAGGAACATCCTGAAGGACAGCAGTAGTAAATAAGGCTGTCTGCTACCAGTACGTGCCCTTTCCAAAACAACGACTGGAGGTAATTAGGTTATGTCCAATTCATCAATATGATGAAGGTGAAAAGTTATAAAAAGATGAAGAAACTTTTGTTCAAGTGTGGAATAAAGACACACTACACGTCAAGCTTAACCCCATGCCCCACACTGCTATTCACTCAACTGGAAAAAGAGAAAACCAGAAAGTTTTATATTAACTATATAAAACATAGGCTTGACCTCTGAAAATTTTTCAGTAATTAGAACACCTGTTTTTGTCCCACACCAAGAAAGTGTTTTCAGTTAAGAGGCAGAGATACTCATAAAGTAGTGGAGAAAGTTAATGTACTTTGAAAGATTCCTGCATTCAAGCTGGCTTACCTGAATAACTGTATACTTCAGCTTCAGAGAGAGTGAAGTAAGGATCATTTAACACTTCGTTCTGAAAAAAGTAACAAGAAGCAGATACAGAAGAATTTTAAAAGTGGAGAAAAAACATGTTCAGAAAAGTGAAATTAAGTACTTTAGCCAAATAAACTGTATGTGTAGGGAAGCAGTCAAATCGGCCTTGCTGCAGTTTTAAAGTAGGACTTGTTTGTATCTGCAAAATTTTAATGAACAAGGTAACTCCACAATCTCAAAGTATAGTGATGTGAAAATTACATGGAAGCAAACATTGTAATACTGGCCCAAACCAAATTATTATAATACCATTGTAACTTCACTAAGATACTATTCTTTCTGGTTTACATGGAAGGTGTGATGGAAGACAAAAAAGCATCTGCCTTATCTTATGCTGAGAAATTTTGAGATGAACTTTTATATTCATTCAACCAACAGGATAAGTTAATACAAAAAAAAAAAACCCAAACAACCCAAAAACCCACAGGCAAATATGTAAGCAGCTTGCATCACCTCAGCAATTTAAATAATAGCAACTATTTCTATGTTTCTCCCTAAAACAGCAGTGATCCAATTTCATAATGTTTTGTACAATAAAGACTTCAAAAAATTAAAAATAATTCATAGCAGTGAATTCCATTTCTGAAACAGTTCAGATTAATCTTTTTGGTGGATCTCTGCCTATTCATAACCAGTCGGTCATTAAGGCAAAGCAGACTTGACACACTATTTTCAGGCCTCTCCCTTCCTTATAGCACAAGGTAGACAGAGTTACTTCAAGATATTGAGAGTATTAGAGAAAGCCATCATGAAAGATTTGATTATGCAGCATCCAATTTCTAATATTAGAACTGAACTAACAGAACATCTGGAAGTAAATAGAGAAGAACAGAAAAAGGAGCAGAAATACTGTATGATTATCTTTGAACCCGTTCACTACGTATTTTTATACAAATTCTTCCAGACATTAGTGTACCAGAACAATCTCCTATTTCACAGCTTTAGGGCCCCAAATCTTCACAAGCAGGGCTGCAAGGTCACACTATCCTGAACAGTCAGAGCCAGCACTGGACTCTGTCATACACAGACAGCGACAGGAAGTACTGCCAACGTGATTTTTGAAATAAGAATCACCATGAGTAATTTTAGTCCACAAGCTTCATGCAGGAGTTCGAGGAGACTCTTATTCATTGTACTGGCTTCTTTTCATTTTCTTCAAAGTCCAATTAATTCTCAGAAATTTTTTGCTTTAGCTTTTGATTATCCTCCAGTGCTTCATTTTTGCTCTGCTCTTCTGGATTCTTTGCCGAATCAGGATTATACCGATACAAATACCCATATGGACGGAGATGATAAATCAAATATTCCAAGTGATACATAGTCACGGAATCAACATAGTGGAATGAAACTGCTAGATCGGAGCAGCATCCAGGACCCTGAAATACAAAACAAGTCAAAATAATCAGCAAGAATTGCAAAGCGTGCCCTGGATTGAAGATCCAGGAAAAATTCAATATACATACTTGACTTCATGGTAAGAAATTCACTATCATCAGTCATTCACATACTTCAAAACTTACTGTTAGGCAAGGAAAATGCATCAGCTCTATCTGCCAAAGCATCTTTCCAAAATAAAGTCAGACAAAGTATTTTGATTCTGTAATCAAGCCTGTGAAAAAACTAGCTGCCCGCATTAATATCAGAGATTTTTTGCTTTTCCATATTTCTTTTAATATGTTGGTGTTTAAACAAAACCAAGTAGCAGCAAGGAGGTCTAAATGCACTGCATTCATATATATAACAACACATGCTTGCTATTCATGGCACCATCCATCCAGAGTATATAAGTCAAACGTGTGTGTCCGCATGCACCTGTGTGTGTGTTCACACATTATAGATTTTGACAAGATTGTCAGTATCTAACTTCCTACACATAAAAAGTTGTAACAAATCATTTTAGAACATTTAAAAAAAATATACTGATTTCATTTACATTAGTAAGCATTTTTAAAAACTAAAAAATCATTCTTAAAACATTCCTTACAACTTGTTTTTCCTAGCCCAGATTGGGTTTTTTTTTCAGCTTTATTGCATAAAAAAATCCAACATCCTATCCTTGATTTTGGCCACTTTGGCTGATCTCAAAGCTAACTGAAAAACAATACTTTTGAAAGTGAGATTATAATCCTAAAAAAGTGCCACATTACAGATTATATGATTATTAAAGTTTACAATGCAGAATACCTTCAGACTGCTTTAATTTTGCTTTAATTTCAAGTAGTGTTCTGCTCACCCACCTCCCCCTTTTTTTTTTTTTTCTTTTTTTTTTTTTTAAACTGGTTATTTCGGGTGTGGAACACAAAGGACAATCTGAAGTTCTTGCAGTAAGAACATTTCAGCTTGTAAATGCTATTTTTGTTGCTACAACAACAACAACAAAATTTAAAATTAGCTTTGCCATCTCTCGTGCTTGCCTCCACTTCTACAGGAGGTAGACAAGAGTCCAGTACAACTACATAAGGAAATCTAATCGTATTTCCTTGTTTGGGTCATGCTTTCACTTCACTTCTAGGCAGCGTTCATTCTTCTATAATCTTTTCAATAGAATTCACTTACGTGTACATTTTAACAACCTTCAATAAAGAAGTGAGGGCAGGGCAGCTACCAGTGTTCGAGCCAGGTAACATCGCACACTGTTATCAGTGACAAGAGAAGCAGATTGCAGCACATCTCCGTTTGCAGGGAAAAAGACTAGCAGGCAGTACAGTCACGCATACCATCACCCACCAGCCCCTCCAGTAACTTGAGAATCTCTTAACCAACCACAACCATGAGCAAGTCTCAAAATTACTTGTTTCTACAGGTTTTATGCAAAGTTTGCTGTTGGGTGGATGATACAGGTGTATCAGTGTCACCTTCCCTTTCAGCAAGCTTTGATGTAACTAAGCCATATGGTTTGACCCAGCTCTGTGCACTCAGCACACACAGCTTGGAATGAACCACCCTGGTCTCGCTTCTCACTGCACACTGGGAGTTGGGTGGCTGGAGGAAAAGCTAGGGACACTGTGCATGAGGTATGAGGGAACAAAACAGAACTGTAACTTTGCAAGGAAGGTAGTGGTGGTGACACTAGACAAACGTGTCAAAAAGGTTTCATCATTTTTTACTGTCCACACAACACAGCAAAACAACAATAATAATTTAAGATCCCTTAGATCTTCTGGAACATTAAGTTCTTAGCATCAACTTTTAGTTGATTAGTGTATTTAACACACCTATATACAGGTGTATCACATGATATTGCATCTTCTTTCTAAAATATATTGAGCTGCTATGAAACTGCTAATTCGCACATCCTACACATCATAAAATGTACTTCATAAAATTAGTACTAGTTTCCTAAGGACTTACCTCTACAGCAGGATAATAATTATAATTCCAGTACCAGAATGTTTTTGGTAGGTATCCTCTGATTAAGTGATGTTCTGGAACGAAGGGATGAAAGGTTTCTCTACCACTTGTATCCCTAGAATCTCCTGCTTCCACATTAATGACCTCCATGCATTTTCCTAGTGCTAGGTCTTCAATAGAGGAACTGTGAGAGCATTTGTTTGTTTTAAATGCCGCAACAAATCTCTTCAGAGCTTCTTTGCTCAGAACATATCCTGCTCCTCCACTCATGTAGCCCTGTTTCACATAAGGCTTAAACCTTCTTCCAAAGTATATCGGTTGTTCAGGACTGTATTTTGAAAGAAGCCATCTCAAATTGTCCAATATAACATATGTGTCATCATCTGCTTTCATAAACCAATCAGCATCATCAAAATAATGGTCATACACATATTGAAAAGCTTTAATAGTCTTCCAGTACAGTTGGTCCCTTCCTTCTTTGGTTTCTAGGCCCACAGTTGGGAAGTCTTTATTTTCCTCAGAGCTCATAAAAAGTATTTTATTACAACGTTGGGCCCAAGTGGCCTTAACATGCTTAGCTTTCTTTTCTAGATTTTGAGGTCCAGTCATGACCCAACACAGTATTTTCACCTTCTGATACAGTCCCTCTGCAATATTTTTATTCTCATCTAAAAAAAAAAAAAAGAGGCAAGTTCCAAAACAATATTAGACTTGATTGCAAAACAAACCAAGAGCAACCTCCCCCAAAACATTCTGTTTCTAGATCAGAAAAGACATGCAGAAAGACAACAGGTGTTTACTTCCAAATGTACCAGCTAATGAAATTAATTTTACATTTATGAAGAAAACAAACTAGACTCCCAAAACGACGAAGCTTAAATTCTTAAAGCTACTTCAACTTCACAGGATAAAGCAGAGCATAGGAGTCTTATCAAAATGGGTATCTGTTCAGGGAAGCGTGGCTTTAGAAAACCTTGATTTGTATATAAAAACTGTTTGAAGGCAACCTCTTTATGGTATTGGAGGACTACTGAAAATTAAAAAGCTGAATATATTTGCCATTCACAATGAACACAACTTCACGATTACAACACAGAAAGGTCAAAAAGCTAATAAGCTCTGTTATATATATATACACGTGTTAATTAACAAAACCTAATAAATATTTCTAAAACAGCAACATATTTTTGAAGGAAAAAGCAGATGGTAAGCCAGAAAGAATTTATCACCAAATCAAGTTTAATCTTATTTGCAAAAAATCAGATTAAATAAGTTAGGATACTATGAAACTAGTATTATTGTTGTGCTAAATTGTTTTTATTTGCAGACAACCCAACAGAATAAATAGGCACAGTTATCTGAGGTGTGTAATATAATGTTATCCAAGCTGTGAAAACATTCATTTCCCTCAAACAAACATTTTCACTTGATACATACAGAGTGATTTTAACTCATGTAAAAGAATATTTCATGGAGAGTGAGATCTGCATAACTGGTCCTAAAATATCCCTTCTTACACTTTATGCAACGACATTTCAGATTTCTTTGTAACAACGTTCTACAATTAGATGTGAAACACAAACTTGTCTTACAAAGTCTGCACTTTAAATATGTTTAGATAGCAAATTGCTTATTAACATCTTCTTCAGCAAATGCATTACAGTCCATTTTTTCTCATCCAAACTGTCCCAACTCGGACACTAACTGTGTTTAGGATTTAGAATGAACACACTTAATGAGATGTGTCCAATGTAAAAGTACACCTGAAATAATAAAACAGTCTACCTTCTTTGCAAAAAAAACCCAAGCCAAAATAAAACAAAAAAAAAAAACCAAAACAAACCAATAAAAATTAGAGTCCAACTGAATTTCTCCGGTTTTGGGTACAAACAGCAATCTGGGTTTGGACGGCTGCATCATCAGCTTGGCAAACAACACCCACAGTGACCCCCTCTGCTGCCCTGCCCCAATTCCAAGTTTTACTAATCGTGTCCAAAAGTGAGTTTCCTCTTGGGTTTTTTTGGAGGTTTTTTGGGGTTTTTTTGATAGCTTTATCTAAGAGGCTAGACCAAAAGTTAGAAGTGGTCCAAAATTAGCTTCTTAAAGCTAAAGAGTAATTCAGCCACTTCTACAATGCTAGCAAATATATCTGCTTAGCAAAACCACCATTTGGTGTCAACAGTTCATTTGAGAAGTTCCTGCTCCGAACAAGTCTGGATACAGAAGCTGGACAAACAGTTGGGCTCTAAGGAAAAAAAACACCACTGTAACCAAAATGTAAACAAAGAAAACCACCATTCAGGAGAAAAAAGTTATTTAGATGTAACCTGAACATGGGGAAAGTGAAAGAAAAGGATTCATACAAATTCTTGGCAGTGAAGAAAGCAACATTTTGCAATGCATGAAAAGGGAGCACATTATATAATCAGTCAGGCATAATAAAGTACCTTTATGCTGTCCAGAGTCTGCATTGAAATTCATTTGTCCTTGCAGCTGATTGTTATCAGTATCTGCCGAGTGTTGACCATGTGGATCATTGTGGAGGATGTGAGGCTGGATCTTAACCTGTTCTTCTAGTACAATGCTAAACAGAAGATAGCATACAAAAAATCCTATCGCTGATCCAAAAGTGAAGGTCAGAAGGTTCATCAAAGACTTAGAAGAGGCCATCGCCTGAAGGTAACACACTGCCAAAAACAAACAAAAAATACATTAAGCTTAAAGCCGCTTAACACAGAAATAAAATCTAGAACTACAGGAAGATATCAAGGACTAAACCTCTGGAAGTAGGGATCTCAGTTCTAGCTCAGATTCAGCTCCCCTGGGCTTGCATGGAAATTTAGGTACAAGAGCAATGCAAATATACACATAAAAATGTACAACCATTGATAAATCAAGCACACAAGGCCTATCATAAATTCTTTAGCTTAAAATTATAAATGACAGTCACAAATCACAATAGGGGCTGTACATACAAAAATATTATATTTATACAATACTTGTACAAGAACATATACTTTTAAAGTGCAATATCTTAATTATAAAACTGTAATATATGTTCACTTCTTTATTCTCTTTGTCCCAAGAAATCTGTGCTTTAAAATGCATCACTTAAGTCTTTTATGAAGCTAAAAGATGATGATCAAAGGCAATCTACAGGTCAAGATACAATAGGGTCATGAGATGTACTTAAACTCCAGGAGTAAGTATATTACAGGAATTCTTTAAAAGATGTCAAATGCAAGCAGACTTTGAAGAGTTATAAAAGTAACTCTGCTCTCAAAGTGGAGCAGTTTTCCTTCCACTTTTAGGAGGTAGCGAGGATAGACTTTCAGAAGAAAGCATAGAACAACATCTGAATTTTCATACAGAAACACCCATTTTTAAAAGGCATTTGGAGGAAGAGGAGAAGAAAATGCATCAGCCCCAAGGCCTCTTCTACGCATCTGAATCCTTGTATTCCAGTAATAAAAGAACCATTCACTTCAGCCACACCCTTGCTCTTCAAAAACTAAACGACTTGGCTGACCATTTTTAGAAAATTAAACAAAATCAGCATCTACGCCTAAAGTGAGCTTTATATATCCAAAACAAGTGTGGATTTTTATATATTAAACACTTGCAAACTGATTTCACGCTGTTGAGGCCTTTTCATCTCTGCAAAGGGTCGAGATATTTTCTAATATTTCCTGACTGAACTATAAAAACATTGACGGTTAAATATATACTGGATTCAAGCCAGAGCCTTACAAACAAGTTGATGATGTTCCTTCCATTAGGCTCATTCTTAATGTCAATGGGCAGAACCCAGTTTAGTTAGCTAGGGAGCCAAAAAAAGAAAAACACGGAATGTACAGAGCATCGATGAAACCCATCGATCAGAAAACAGCTGCAGCCATCAAAACAACTCATTTAGCCTGCACCCACTTCTCTCATTGGCTGTGCAGAGTCTGTTGGAGAAAGACTGTCCCCAGGCAAGCTGCATGAATCACTTCGCAGCAACAGGAGCTCCAAATACCAGCTCTCTGTCTGAGCACTCTCCTGAAGGGAAAGCAGAGAGGACAGAAAGCAAGTGTGTATTTTGCTAGGTTGGCACTTTCAGAAATCATCAGATTTACTGCACACATGCAGATCCAGATCACTGGAGAGAAAAGCAGCTCTAATATGCTTATCTTTCCAACACTGCTAGAAAAAGGAAAGAAAACTGGAAACACAACTTAAAGTACAAAATAAAAATCAAGAAACTTAAAGGTTGTATCAAATTCACATAATTATAACTGTGGTTGGTAAGGAGGTATAGTTCTTTAATATGAAAAGGCACATTTACAATTTTATAATCACATCTTGCCTACCCTCAATTCAGTACTACGTCTTGGTAGATACTAACAATTGCCTTTAGACATCACATCTTAAAGTATAAAATGGACTGTATTATCATTTGTGACCCAGGCCCTGAAAAAATGACTTGGTTTCCAGCATTCTTCTATTGTCTTATATGCCAATAAATTGGGAAGAATACATGAAGACTTAGATCAGGTGCCTTCAAAAAAAAAAAAAAGGCAAAAAACCAAAACACTTAAGGAAAAGCCTATATGCACAAGCAGCCTATGACGATGAAAAGTAACCACTGTACTAAAATTATCATTTTTTTGTTTTCACTTTTCCCATCTGTCATCACATAGTCCCTTGAAAATCTGCAATACACAAAGGAAGAGGAGTGGAATAAAACAACGCCTTCCTTCAGCATATTAAAGGGGGGAAAAAAATAAAAATCCACACATGCACACAGGGTAGCAACAGCACTTTCTAGAAAGGAAAGTCTCCATTGTTCCACTTCTCAATATTAGGTGTCTCTTTGCAATACAATTTCAGTTATCTGCTGTAACAGCTGTTAAAATTATTCTTGCTTGGAGAGAAAAAAAGAAAATAATTTGAAAATAACTGCTGCTTATTAAACTATGGAATTATGTTAAATTAATATTCTTTAGAAAAAACTTTAAATGTATTGGAAATGATAAAAGAAAAAAGTGCATTCATCACATTTGGAAATCAGAAGTTGACTTGGCAGTATGCTACAAGCAGACAGAATTTCTGGGAGCAGATAGGGACAGATGCTCATGCTGTACTTCATATTTGTTATGAAATGTCTCCAGTTACAGTTTTCAATCTAAAATAATCTGCTCATCATTCTATCAATTTTATATCAAGAGACTGGACCACTATATATGTGTGCATCCGTATGTTTATAAACTCCAACAGTAAACAGACTTTTCTAATGCTATCTTGATATTTGACATAAGTAGAGTCTTTTAACTTGCCAGCAAACATAACTGAATGCTATAGCATTAGACTAGAACCAGAAAATGTCTAAAAGGAAGGCCAGTTCTTATTGTAAGCATCCTCACTCAGACTCTTTGTTGACATTCTTTTCTACAGAGGGATTTATTCAGGGGCAAGACATTCAAAACATTTAAGTGTTCCAGACCAGGTGGGATGAGGCTTTGAGCAACAGGATCTAGTAAAAGATGACTCATGGCAGGGAGTCAGACTAGACGATCTTTAAAGGTCCCTTCCAATCCAAACCATTCTGTGATACTATGATTCTAAGACACACAGAGTGGGAAAAGGTAAGTGCAAAACCTACTGGATCACTAAAAGATCCCCATTTTTATTCCTATTTATTTTTACTTCTCTTGAGTCAAAAAAAGACCCTATTTAAAAAAACACCTACAACAAAAGCCGAGGTTTAAATTTCATTTATGCTCCACTGCTCTATCATGGCAGCTTAAACAAATGTATCTATTTAGATATTCATGTAGGTAACCCTATTCACATCAACCAGACCAATAAATGTTTTTAAATTCTATCGCAACTTAACAGTCTTTGTAGATTTGGCTCCAAATTTAAATCGTGTGAGTCAACTATTTCTACATCTTCAAACTTATAGAAAGTATATATATTTATGTATATACATAATTTTTTTTCTGCATTAGGTGCTCCTGAACCTGGCAGCCCAATGAAGATTAGGCTGCTGCAATTCCATGTCCCCAGGTCCAGCCAGTGATGAGGCTGAGGATGTATTCCCACAGTTGCACATGCAAACACGCATATACACACGGCTAACCATACAGATCAACACAGCTAAAAACAGTGTCCATGCAAACACAAACATGGTCTGGCCTACCTGACCAGGATAAAAGTCATTAGCAGGGAACATACACATACATACAGTGTGGATCCCTCCAGTAACTGCCCTCAGACAATCTATCCAGGAACCAACCCCGAATGCTCAGCCTCCCTAGAGCCCCACTCCAGTTGCTGGTACAGACCTTCTCACCCACACGCACACACACACGCAGCTCCCCACAGGCATACCACGATCCCCCAGTAAGTGGCCTTGGACATTCAGTACACTCAGTCACTGGCCCTCGGACCATTTCATCTCCAGTTGCCTCGCTCAGAGACACACCTGCAAATGAGCCTCCAAAACAACACCCAGATCTTACAGTCCCTTCAGCAGCTAGCTTGGACCTCTCCTACTGCCAAATCAAAGACCCTCTAATCTCACTTGTACCTATCCCACACTTACAGCGGCCTCAAAACCTGGCTCCCACGCCTCTTACCCTACTCACTGGCTACCCCTGCATGATATTCACTAGCAACCACACACTGGCACACTTGCCAAGACAATACACATGCACTGCGGTCTCCTCAGTTACTGGCACTCCAGATACACAAGCCTCTATGACTTACGTTCTCCACTCTAGTTGCTGATATTTAGACTCTCACTCATCTAGTCTCTCGCACACCAGACACAGAGGTCCCTGTAACTTACGGTACCGCTACCAGTTGCTGGCACTTAGACCTCAGTATGCACTCATGAATACAGCAGAATCCTCTCATCCAGGAAAACAGTTAGAAATGGAGCTTAATGAGAAAAGAGGACAGGCTGTGGTAATTTGACACAAGGCACGGTCAAACATAGTGACCAGCCACTTGTTTACAACTGACCAGGCCCTTTATCGCCTTATCCTTCTATTTTCCCATACTTGCTCCTCCTCAAACCACCCTGTTCCCTCCGTGTAGTCCCTCCCCTAAGCATCCCATAATAAGTTTCGAACAGTCACACGACGCTCTTCCCCTGCATCGCATAATATGTCCCACATTCCGCAGGCAGTTACCCCCCTCAATCTTGTAACCTGTTCCAGAAAGCCTTTCTGTTGATTTATCTTGATGTGTGTCACACGTGGGCAATAGGGCTGCTTGCTCTCCGGTGACAGAACAAGGAGCTGCTTCCTCTGACAAGATTAATGGGGTCCCCCCCCCCGCCATGCCTCTGTGCGGTCCTGGTGGTGAGCCTTTTAACACATTAATCTAAAATACTCTTCTCACTCCGCTAGCTGTTCCAACAAGGATTAAGGTCACCTTCCTAAGCCAAAGCCAACTTAGGGAATCCCCATGCAACAGGAATGTATGATACCGGACCTTACCCCAACCCCACCACTCAAAAAACCAAACCCAGCCACCTTTAAAATAAATCTCTTAAGCGAACTCAGACCATGTAACTTTTTGAACTTGTTTCAAGAGGAAACACATTCCACAAGAAAAATCCCAAATCTTGGATTTTGGAATTTACAGAATGTGTGACATAACTCTAGATATTTTTATACATGTTTTTCCCATTTTCATTCCATAATCACTTTAATATTTGATAAATTAACTACGAGAAATATGGCTAGCCTACGCACACAGCTGGCTCCTCCTTGTATCCCTTACTTACAAAGTGAGGGGGAAGCTCTGAGGCCCCAGCACGAAGCAGAATGTAAATATCCTTTTGAGAGCTGCATAATTAGCAATGAAATTGATCTCTACTACCACGTCCTTAACAGTCAAGCAACATATCAGAACAATTCAAGTCAAAATGTAGGAAGTGTAGTTAGCTGTGCAATACCCAAGAAAGGTCTTCTGCTCACTAAGCCCCATTATTTCTGGAAACTTAATATGTAGCTATTTATATGCTTTCAAAAAGAAGCTATATACAAAAGCTGTACATTTGCTAATGTGGCCTGCATCAAGGATGACTATGAACTGCTGCAGTTTCCTATCAACTAAGCTCTGATTATATTTTTCACTTTCAAAAATATTTTTAAAAAAGTCTAACGTCTTAAGCATTTCTTTGGGGAGGAACTTTTCCCATCAAAGACTCTTGGTTGTTCTATCAAAAAATACAGACAAGAAAAGCGAGGTATTCTGGTACAGGTGGCCAGTAACAGCACTGCAACAAGATGCGCAACCACCCACGGCACAGGTGAGAGGGAGAAAGATCTTGGTAAGCTGCTTCCTCGTTCCAAAGGCTGGACTCCCTCCTCTCGCAACAAGCCACCATGGCCAAAGCACGGCATTCTAGACCTCTACTAACCTAGCTCTTATTAAACTCCACTGCGACGTCAGTCCAGGAAGTCCCCGTTACAAGGAGCAGAAGGCGGGTGGGAGGGGAGCGGGGAACAGCGAACAAGCCCCCCCCCGCCCCCCCAAGGCGCCCCCGCTCCCCCCCCCGCGGCCCCCC
>Ga0181612_152914_pt1 | contig 17280 bp, 9 predicted proteins | sample HoacroProtozoa21_FD_119630 | JGI IMG/M metagenome (GOLD analysis project Ga0181612, IMG submission 119630) | Hoatzin crop microbial communities from Cojedes, Venezuel. Combined Assembly of Gp0051906, Gp0051904, Gp0051908
CTGCCCGGGCCGCCTCCGTGCCCAGCCTCTCGCCCTGCCTGCGCTCTCCGCAGCAGGGTCTGCCAGCCAGAGAAAAGCGTTCTTCACTAAAGCACCATGCAAAGGCCTGGAGTGTTTCGTTTGAGGTACCTGAAGGCGTACGTCAAAGATGGTGTACAGTGCTGGTTCTGCATTGCAGTGCGCCTGGTGCAGGCATTCCTGAGTGCACAGAAATCTTAAATCTTCACTTTCTTGAAAGCTATACCTTTCCATTCCCTGTTAAACTCACTTTGCTGAACACAAATGGTAAGCAGTTAAACCAGTTTGGAAGCACAGTTTGTACCTCATGACCATTGCTGACTGTACATTTAAAACCCTCCTCTGAACCAACCACAAAAAAAGCCCGTATTACTCCCACAACTGGTAGTTGTCCTGTCCAGAAGTTGCTTTATAGGAGAGCAACAGCTGGCAATTATTAATACCATTGTGATTAGTCTATTGACTTCCTAACACAAGAGGAATACAGGACAGTAGATCCTGCTACTTTTGGAAACAGAGCTTAGATCTACAACTCAGATTTTACAGCTTGTTCTCTGACATCCTTTCCGTTTCTGTAACTCAGAGACGGAAATTATTTCTTTTTAGTAGATAGCTGCAAAGGCTAGAGGCGGTGTCCAAATCCTACGCTCTTGCACTGCTAGTTAAAGTAATGCTAATAGTTTATACTAATAGTATAGTCACAAAGTGAAATGCTGATTTCAACCTGATCCAACATGCTTCTTCCAAAACATACCGTCCAAGTCTGATTCCTTCGTAAGAGAATAGCCTTACTGTTCTAACAGCGCCTTCCTTCCTGGCTGCTGTGACCCCTTGTTCCATGGGCTGGGAACTCTTAATGAGTTACTCTAAAATTCCCTCAGTGCACCCCATGCCGTGAATGTTAATGGTCTTCCTATTAGGGAGATTAGACTTCTTGGTTTCCTTCTTGCTCATTCCTCCTCTTTCTACTTAAGTAGACACGGCTCTACTTCCATTTATTTAACACAGATCTTCAATTACCAAGTCAAGCAACAAGCACTAGCATTGGATGGATTCTTGTCTTGCATAATTTTATCTTCCTGTCCATCAGCTAGCAATTGGGCACAGAGGTAGATTCAAGTGTAAAGCTTCAGGTGTGTTGTGACACTGCAGAACAGTAAAAAGAATTAACATGGGGAAAACATCCCTATTTTCTCATCTGGCAAAGACCGAACTTCTCTTCTATTGAAACTTTAAAATTGAGAGTAAAAATAAGAGCAGAAACCTGGCATGGAGAACTGGAGACCACAGCTTCAGTTTGCTACAGGCACAGTGGTCATAGTGGGACATGTCTGTGGCTGTGGTTGTAGGTGACCACGAGTGGTTCCTCTGAAAGGTGGTCCATGATTTGAACCATTTTGTGAATGAGGTGGACACAGAGCCAAAGGGCATAATTCGCTGCAGCTTGCAACAGAGTCTGTGGAAGAAAACCTGCCTCAGAAGGAGTTACAGCATCAGCTTGCCCCAAAGAGCGAAGGGTTTGGTATTAGGAGAGATGAGGCTAGCTGAGGATCTAACTCTTGAGCTTGAATGAAACTGTGCCCTGGCTTTTCTCAGGTGTGGGAAATGGGCTGAATGGAAGCTGAATGTGGCAGACTTTATGCCTGATGGTATTCTGTATATCCACATGCAAACATTGTCTTTTCTTTTCTTATATCCCTGCATGAAACCACACACTTGTGGTTTGCTGTGTAATTAGTTTTGGAGCTGAGAGCAGACAAGAGAACTTCTTGTTAGATGGATTAAAGGGATCTGTGCTCTTCACCATCTGAGTGACAAGAACTATGTCAGACCAGTCTGCTGTCAAGCAAAAAAAAGTGACAGCACGGTCTGAGAGAGACAAGTTCTCCCACTTACTGAGTAGCAAGAGGCAGGCATAAACTAGCCCCGTCAAAGAGCAGCCACAGGTGACTGGGTCAAAACAACTGGGGCAGAGCTGATAGAAGTCAGTCCTGAAAGCAAACAGCATGATTCGTCTTTGGCTTAGTTGAAGCTCTCTTGCTGAGACTTGTGTCTTCCTACCAGGAGAATCAGAAAATGCTTTCAGGTCAGAAAGGGGGAAGGGGAGGAGGTTGGCACCAGCTTTGAAACAAGTATTTCCTAGGTTGCAGCCACCAGTTTGGAACAGTGTTTACATGCAATGTGCAGTAACAGCAATTCTTGCAGAGTAAAAGAGGATGGGAAGTAAAATATGGCGAAAAAAACAGAGGTCCCTTTGCCTGTGGCACACCGTCAATGTGTCTGAAATCCAGCCTTCAAGTCTATCAGCAGCTGAAGCCAGACTAAAAGATGGGGGAATGAGTGAGAGATTACCCTTTAGCTTTCGGTTCCCAAGAGTTCTGCTAACAACAAATGTCAGTACAGCAGGTAGCATGCGAGCACTACAGAGAAGCTGACGATCCGCAGGGCTTGTGCTTGTGCTGCTCTGTCCCTTGTAAGTCCCTGTGACTGTGGACAGCTCAGTTATGATCCACCTGGACTTCTTAATCCTGTTTATTGCATTAAGATTATTGTCTGAAATTGTTGGTTCCCAGCTTCACAGACTCTAACAGCATGCCAATCAGTGTCACAGTTATTAAAGATACATGTCCTTCAGTTGCTGCAGAAGTAAGCTGGTGAGGAATGAATGCTCCAGATTTGGATTCATAGAATTAATTCCATTTTGGAAAAAAAATTCTTCTCCTATGGAATCCTACATTAGTTCTGAAATCTGCAAACAAATCCAATCTGCTTTTTCTGTCTCTAAGCTGTATAAACATATATACAGTTTAATGCAAATTTTACCGAGCATGAAAAACAGGACCTTGAAATTATATGGTAACGAGCAGCCCATGAAACAATGGGGTTCGTTTAACAATTTCATGCTGAAGGATTGGCAAAGGGACACCGAAGCTCTCACCCAGCCACCTGCGCTTGCTAGTGCAAAACAGGCCTGAGGCTGGGTGTGAGCACACATGAGCTTCCCCTCCACCTCAGGAAGCACGAACCTGCACTTCCTCGCAGTCTGAGGAGTGTGCCCAGCTCTCTGCAGGGCAACCCTTTGCACTCTCTCCCCATGCACATGTGCAGTTACAGGCACAGACTGCTATGTCAAATATGCGTCTGCAGCTATAAAAGTATCGACAGTGCTTAGGCTACAGATGTGCTGTGACTACATCTGACCACGTGGACTAGCATCGTCTCATTGTTACCTCCTGTTCTGCAGATCTTTGTGATCTTTACCTGCTGTGAATCATCTTATACCCAGACTGTCAGCTCTTCAGGGTAGATAATAATGATGGCAACATCAGTAAAGCTGCAGTTTGGATGGGTTCATGTGTGGCTGAAAGATGTGTGCCAAAGCAACGGTGAAATGTATAAGGAGTAATAGGGCAAGAAGGGCAAAGAAAGCGATTTAAATGCTCTAAGGAACAATGAACAGCTGTGTAATACCGATGCAGAAGATGAGGATATAAATCATTCAGTGATGATCAGCAAAATAATGGCATAAAAATAACCAGCAGAGTGACCACAAAACCAGACATGTGCTGAGGGTGAGGCTCGACACATCAGCATCACAGTCATTTGATGAATAGTAGGAGTGTTGAAGTTGAGAACTGCATGCAGAACTGTCAGGTCACATAGAAGCCATAAAACCTACAGTCTCTGGCTACAAAGTGACAATTGTCTTTTCTTTTTTATGCACCTTACTCTATGACTCTGAAATGTGGACAAGTTAGTACAAGAACATCAGAGGAACTAGAAATCATTAATCAACAATACCTCCAAGCTATTATGCTTATAAGTGTCAAGACAAAAATCATGAGTAATGATTTTTTGCAATACATTTTCACAAATTGTTTTAAAAAAATACTTAGAAAAATATCAGCTTTTCTGGACTGCACTTTTTTCCTAACTGAAATATATTAAACTACAGTGATATTTTAATTGACAGATATAAAATGCAAAAAGGGATGGAAGATCTAGGAACAAGAGCTTGTCTGTAATGACTCAGAGCTCAACAGCAGCAAGAAGTCAGTACAGCACATTGAGAATGACTTTCATATGTTAGTTACAAGCAGAAAAGAAGGGCTGCTGCACTCAGTTGCCATGTTCTAATGTAGCCTAAAAATCAAGAGTCAGGCTTTTTAACCATCTTGCAACTCACAGAAGCCTTTGAAAAAACTGAAATTCATGATGGACAACTGCCACTAGAACCTCTTGTTCATGAATTCTTATTGCATTGGGTTGTGTCTAATTTAAGAACATCTTTCAGCTTTTCTGGCCAAGAGCTCTAACTGAAAGCATGCAGGCATCTGACATTTTCCTGTCGCCTAGGGTACTTGCAACATGATGGATGAACATTCAATGCTTTGCATACATCCTGCTTCTGTTACCTCCTTTTTATCATCTGAAAATAGAACTTCTTATTAAAATTTTCTACACCAGGAATTTCTTCATTGCATTTGAGATGAACAAACACCTCAGGAGAAATAGTATCATCATAAAAGGTCAGAGTGGTTGCTCTGTAAAACACCTTAAAAAAATCTTAAAAAAAAATTGGAATAGGTCAGACATACTTTTCAAAACTCAAATAACTGGGAAACTGTCAGTCCACTTCAATTAAATGCTCTTACATTTACATTATCACCTGAAATAATACTTAGTTATTAGCATCCTGTGAATTTTAAAGCCTGCATTTTATAGTCTTGAAACATAGCACTAGGAAGGAAAAGGGACAGCTAAAAAGCTGTACCTGGGTGCAGTCTTTTGTGAAGACATCACTGCGCGTGCACAATGGGTTTGGAGACGGGTGGTGGCTGTCTGCTGCAGGTCCTGTCCTGGCCGGTGCTGCGTCAGGACCCGCTGCAGTCCCCCGGCCCGGGCACGGACGCAGCAGTTGGCCAGGGCGAGGGCTGGCAGCTCCGGCCCGGTGTGCTGGTGGGCCGGAGCGCAGGCACGCCCAGGCAGCGTCTGGCAGAGAAGATGTGTGCACACTGCAGGCCGCTGCCATGGCCGGGGAGTAGCCAGGCCCCACCACGGGAAAGCCCTTCGCTAATCGGGGACCCTAACGGCTCCTTCCGCAAGTTCCTCTCTGTGAAATGTCACTCCTTCATGCCATACTGCAGTCAAGGATCCCACGTCCTTATCTTGACATTAAAGAAATAGATTTAATTGTCAGTCCTCTTAAACAAGCGTTTAATTCCATTCTGTGGGGACTAAAGACACTCTTAAATAATTGAGCGGCTAAGAGATTGGTTATTTCTGTTTTCATTGCCCATATTGATTTAAGTGTAGTTAATCCTTTCAAATACCCATGTCGCACAGGGCCTGATGGCTCTCTTTAGGGCAATTTTGTTCCTCTGGCTAGATTATTTGACATCAAGCATTGTAATGTCACCATAAATCCTTCACGTGGGCTGTTCTTTTCAAAGAGAAGTACCAGATGGGGACTTTGCCTCTTACATTAAACTCTTGGTTTTACTAGTCAGAAGTTGGGCTTGCGAATAATTTTCATTAAATTTTCTTTTGTGCCTCATAAAAGCTACCTCTGTAGCAGTGACATTAAATAATCAGAAACCCAATTAAACAGGCATGTGGACATAAAACAAATCAAGGTGTTCCCCTCACTGCAAATTAAATATAGTTGTGTGTAAAATAATCTCATTTGGGATGTAACCCAAGACAGAGCTTGTGGAATGGATTTTACAGACAAAATTGGGGATGGCTGAAGCCAAGAACTAACAGACATGTTTTACAAGTCATTGCAACTTTTCTTACTTCAAGTCCTCAATCTATCCGTCTACCTTGAGCTCTATCCAATTAGTTGAGTGATAGTCCACTTGTTACTTACAAAAGGATCCAAATGGACCCAATAAATCTCTATTCTCTGAAACTTCCCTTGGTTGATGCAGTCATCTTTGTGTCCTCCTTTACTGTGCTTTTCATCACCACAGAGCCTTTAGAATAACTCTGGCATTAGCTGACAGAGCAAAAGAGAAAAGCAGAGTAATGTATGAATTTCCCTCAAAGCAGAAGACCTGGTTCAGACCACCTTTGTGAGCACTGTGGAAAGCAACTTTGACATACTGTGACCCACTGAGCCACCATTTGGGAATTTGCAGGTCACATCTACTAAAAGGGAACATTCAGACTCCATGAAAAATTTAAATTCAGTCTTCTTATTTAAGAATTAGAGCATAGTTCTTTTCTTTCTCAGCACAGTGGAATCAAAGAGGGTCAATTTCCTCCCTCGTTCAAGCCGTCTCTCCAGCCTGTTTCCTTGGGTTTTCGCAAATCTCTGTACAAATGATTGTGCTGCTTCCTGGATGTATTCCTCTATGGATGTGTGATTGCAAAGAGATCCTTCTCTATGTTCTCCGCTTACATTCACCAGTCTGTAGCACTTGTTTCTATTGCATTAATAATCACTTAAAGCAGAACATTAAAATCCTTCTTTATTCTACCTGAGTACTAATGTACTCCATCTGCTCCAGCAGGAGCTCTGAAAGTTTGTTGACAGCCTTTCTGCTTCCAGCATAATTTGCATCCATTATTTTTCTATCTTAGCTATTTCTGAGTGAGCTTTGTTCCCTCACTTTGCTACCCATGAACAGGCTGGGCTGTTGAGATGCAAGAATGGCTGCAAGTAGATGAGCTCAACAGCAGGCAAGAAGATTGATGGTATTTTCCTTCCTGTGGTGAGCTGCATTGTGCAGGTAGGACACAGCAGCAGGACAACTCAGAGAGCTGCAGCCATTATGTACCTTTTCCATGCCACAAACAGAAGTCCATTAAATTCTCAGTACTATAAATGTCTAGCTAGCCATGAAGCAGTTGAATATGTTTCCAGTACTAAATATTTTAGCAGTCTGATCAAAACCATCTATACTACTGATTCAATACGTATTCAAAATGCATTCACTGCCTTTTCTTGCTTGTTGAAATAACCCAGAATTTACCGTGATGTTCACAGTGTGTTTCACATGTATTCTGGCACACTTCTGAACAGCAGGCAAGCTGCACGTGGGTGGGTGGTTGCTGGGGTAGCTGTCTGCTAAGTGAGGTCCCTGGCTGGCTGATTTCAGGCAGCTCAGAGCACAGCAACTCCCCCGGCGCAGCCAGCTGGGCTTCCCACAGGACAGTGGGCACGTTGCCCTCCACTTAGGACTCACATCTGGGACAGCCTCCCCCCTCCCTCCACCCCAAAGGGGAAGGTCCATTCTGTACTGCAACACTATTTCTGCCTGGCTCTTTCTAACCTGTTTTTAACACATTGGCAAATTCATACACCTTGGCCTCTACATCAGAAGTGTCTGGGGTGTGGGTGTACCAGCCTGCCCTGAATCCTGAGACCCTTTGCTGTTTCCACAGACCACAAGCACAACCTTATGCCTCCCACTAATAGTTAGTGTCAAGGAGGGATGCAATCAGGAAGGACAGGACCACAGCTTGGCTTTCCGATACCAGCGTGGCAGTGGGGGACAGGGCTAACAGCAGGATTAACCGGGCACGGTTCTCATCTCACTAACTAGTAGGTACACCCTGCTGCCATTTTCCTCTGGATCTACTTTAGCAAAATGTAAGATAACATTTCTATAGGCATTCTTGATAATCAGCCAAGAGCTCTAAAATCCTAGTTGGTTCACCTGACATGGTGCTCTCCTCTGCTAATTTGAGTTGTTTCACAGCATTGCTTTGGAAGTAGCAATAGCAGGGCCAGGGCTCATGGGTACCCATATGAATTTCAGTCTGTACTGTGGGGATTGGGTCACTCTAATGTCAAGGATCTTGATGCTACCTGCACCAGCAACCTTTATATTAACCAAGGAAAAATGATTCTCTATCTATTAATAATAAATTCTGCTTTTATTACTGCTTTTTTAGTAACCAGATATGTATTTGAATTTCCTGAATTTTATGCATCATCTGGATGAAGCATCTGGATTCACCTCACTGTGTAGCCTTTACTGACAGAAAATATTTTGGACTGGCAGCTAAAAGGAAACAGAGAGAATCAGCTGGCAGTGTTCAGCATGCTCCAGAGCCTGTTGCATTGTTCTTAATGACTGCACTAAGCTGATTCGAAGCAGAGGGGAGCTGGTAGCTGTGTGTGATACTGCAGTTCCTTTCTGACCCTGGTTCAGGCAGAAATCTGTTTTTCTATGTCTTTGAGCAGTGAATTCTCACTTGGGCTCACTTGGGAGGCAGAAATGTTTCAACCACTGGTAAAACGTGCAAGAACAATAAGCTTACATTTCTATAGACACCTACCAAAACAAAACTTGTATTTGTAGCTGCAGATGGACACCCTTTTCCTTTATCCTCACAGGAGTGAGTATCGAGCAGTAGGAAAAGTCTTGCAGTGGTGGTTTTGATTTTTTTGATGTATCTAAGCTTGTCATTGGTGCACAACCTCCATGGAAAAGGTCCTCTTCCTTTTCTGCCATTTGAATGATGTTTTCCTTCAGGGGTATTCTCTGAAAAGTCAAATTATGTGTTCTGGGTGGTGCTGCGTACAATAAATGCTGTGAGTTCCTCCTCTCGAGCAAGCTGAACAATTCCTGCAGACCTGTGCAGACGTTACAGACCCATTCTTAATATTCCAGAAGTGACTTTTACAATTCGTCTGGTTACATGGTGTTTTGTGTGATAGCATTCTTCATCTGCGGGAAGAATGTGCTGCTGAGTGGTCAGACAGTGCAGATATAGAAGAAGCCACCATCACTGGCAGAGCACAGCATCTTGATCTGATTGCACTGAATGCCCTCCTGGCAGAATGTGCATGGAGAAGAGCTGCTGGGTTTGTTTAGTGACCTAAATTAACATGCTGAACTGGACAGTGAGCAGAGACATACCTTGAAGATGATGCAACGGTTGAGACAGACAGCTGTTAGCTGAGATGGACAGTTGTTGGCCAAGATGGACAGTCAGGAGCTCCACCTTGTCTGGAAATCTTCCCAGCACAGAAGAAGTTTCCACAGGCATATCACACTAGATTGCTGGTTTTCTTCCGAAGTGTGGTCAATGCATACAATTTTTATAGAATCTAGAACATTACACAGGTGATTCTTCTAGCACAGCACTGCACTTTCATTCTCTGTTGCACAGGACAGAGATCGTTCCCTTTCTTTCCCAGTTTTGCTCTGTTACTTTGAGGGCTGAGAGTGATTTACAGGATTACCTTCAGATGCAAGACTAAATCAGACTTAATATTTCAAAGGTGTAAAATGGTCTCCAAAGATATGTGGTGGTCTTCAGGGAAGAGGGGTGCAGGAAAGGGAGGATGCTTCATACAGTATTAAGCAATATCTTTTCACTGAGCACTTTGACAGTGGATCTAGTTCCCAAGAGATCCACAACAAAATACAGTTTCCCATGTATTGGCTCTTCTGCATGGAAAGTGGACACTTGGGCCTGAATATGCAGTATACTACAACCTTAACTTGTCAAACTTAAACTCAGTGGTGAATATACAGAACTCTGCCAACAATGGAAAGATGTAAATCTGCCTCCTGTGTGAGTGCACAAGCTGGACCGTGTACCTTGGCACAGCTCATCGCTTTGCTTGTATCATCCCTCTCTTAGCATCTCTGCATTAGCTCTCCCTTTCCTGTTGTCACAGATTGATGGTCCACTTTGAACATCATGCTCACACTACCCACATTCAGAATAAAAACATTATCTTTTTCTTCAGCAGAGGCAGCTTCCATTGTCCATGTGTTAAATGGGATAAAAATCTGTTCCCTCTCGATTGTTACGTGTGTGTGATGACTACCCTTCTTTCCAACAGGGAGATGATGTTCAAGAGCAAAAATGTGTTAGAAAATCAGGCAGCACGGAGGCTCTGCAAACTCAAATAAATATGTATTTTAGGGTTTGGTTTTGTGTGCAAGGGTACAGATGCTCATTGCACTTGTGGGTTATCACAGATCAGTTTCACATTTGTTCACTGACTAGACTGCATAAAGAATTTATGTGTATTACTTATCTGCTTGGGGTATTTACAGCATAGTAGTATGCACAATGCTTTTTTTTACCTATTGATTGCTGTTCTTCCATTATCTCGCCACAGAGCTGCCCTAAGCTCTTTCTGGGTGGTCATAGCAGATCTAGGATCTGCAGCAAGGCATAGATAAATGTGCAGTTCAGTTCAGTCTTCCTAACATACATTCGATCACTTGTTTCCACAACTGATTTTAAGAAATACGTGTTACTGTCAAATCCTGTCCTTATTAAGTAAGAGTTTACACATTTGATGCATTTTTAAATGACATTTTAAAGAAGCTTTCTTAAGATTATAATGGAGACAGTCTGTCAAGAATGCAGTGAGCAGCAGCGAAGGGGAGCATTCCAACGGCATTACTGAGGCCCTCTGCAGCCGCACACCCAGCATGCAGGCTTTGCTTCGTTATGCCCAGAGGTGTAAGAATATCTGTGAACAGCTAATAAGAATCAATGCTATTGGAGACATCTGTTTCAGTTTTCATTTTTCAGTGTTATTAGTGCTTATTGGTACAAGGCTCAGGAATGCAGCCAATCCCTTTGAAGTGAAGTGTATTGTAAGGCTAGAGGCATTGTGAGCCTTCTTGATGACCCTGTGTGTAACCTTTCAATTAAACATCTGTAATGCACAGAATGAGAAAAGACCTCCTTAAAAGAGAAGACTGGTATACTGAAAATCGTGTTTCTGGCATTCTAGTATTCATTTTGGATTTTATAAAGTAATCTCCAAACTAATAACAGGTTATTTAGTTTTTCAAGATTCTTCAGTTTTCAAAAAAATCTGCGACTCTGGTCATGTGAATATGTCACTGTTCTTTTAGTTGTTAATATATAATAAAAATCCTTAATCTGTGCACACTACAAGTCACAAGAGAAAAGATGGCTGTTTTCCCCAAACCTAGAAAATGAGACAGAGACCAATCAAAGCTGAAGTCAGCTGCCAGCTATGTCCTATTTTCCTCAAAAAATCAGTACTCATCACATGCACCTTTAACAAAAGCCGGGATCAGGAGGACCATTTAACTTGTCAATAAATTGATCTGCGTAAACTCCACAGATTAGGGTGAGGTTCTCAGAAAGGCATTTTGCTGATCACAAGGAGGTCAATACAGCCTTGGGAAACTCCTGTCACAGGTCAGATTCGGAGCAGCAGCACAGTATGGTCTGGTGGTCCGACTTGTGTGGTGCTCTCCGGAGGCACCTCAGTGCAGAGACTGGGTTGATTAAAGAGATTGTCCCAAATGCAATGGTAATGTAATCTGGAGAAAGTTGAGGGAGATGAGCTATGTGGGAACAATCACTATTTTGAAGTCAGTGCTAGCATACTTTAAATCTGTACATTGGAAAAGTATTTGAGCCCCTCTGACAGTCTGATAAACCAGCTCCTAATACTACATAGTAACCCCCATGAAAGGTGCTTTCATCAAGACAAAGAGAAGTGTATCCATCTGTTGAGTGGTTTATGGTGGGTGATAGCTGGTTGCTCTTCGCTCATGGAGGACAGCACACAGATTTCCTAGTCCTTTGCACAGGTCTATGAAGTCTATTTTGGTATTTATCTTACCATGAAATGATGCAAGTCCTGCCTCCTAACTGTCTTGAGAGAAAGCAAGTGACAGCGTCTGCCCACTTTTCTCAAGTGGTGTACCTGGGCCATGGAGGAAGCTGATGTCCAAATGGCTCATACCTGGCATGGTTTTTTGTTAAAGAGACCTAGTGCTGACTGAATGCAATACTGACAAGTAAATGTAGATGAACAGAAGAGGAAACAGTCTTAGGGCCTGAGAAAAAGTTGTACAGTAGGTGAACAGTGGCAGTGGTACCTTCACCACTGTTCTCTGCTTCTCATTAGCAGTGGGGGCGGTCAGCTCTGGTTTTCCAACAATTGGTGTGAAGTTTGAACTCATTAACTTGGTTTTTTTTTTCATAGAGTGATTAATACAGTTATTTAATTGTACTTAAATGGAAAGAATTACAAATATTAGCAAGGATCAAAACATAATAAAAGTGGGCCAAGAAGGAGATGAGAAAAGTGGCAGAAGTTACTTGGCCTCAGAGATGAGACGTTACTGCCTATACATAAGTGGGAGAGGAATTGCTTAGGATCGTAAAAGCAGGAATGATGGAAGAAATTAACAATGGCAAACCTTGGGCTGGCAGTGAACTCTGCTGGGCTGTGAGAAAGTCTCATAAGCAAAGGGTGGAGTACATTACTAAGGACATTTAAATCAACTAGAGCAAGGTAGAGTAGGAAATGTCTTCTGAAAAAAAACACCTAAGTCCTTTGGGATGAGACAGAAGATGTTACAGTGCCGATAAGTTCCACCTGTGTTTCAGAATAGGCCGCCTACTTTGCTGTTGGGACATAGCTTGGCCTCAGCTGTAAAGAGGACAAAAAGAGTGGCTTCAGGGCTGCCAACCATATGCAGGCAAGGTATGACAAAGCCTGCTCCTAAAACCTCCTGTGAGACTGTGACAGTCTTCTGTGGTGAAGCAGCAAATTTGTGTGTGTAGAGAGGCATCACCAGCGTCTAAAGGGTTTTTTTTGGCTGTCTAAATAGGACCTTCAGGGAGAAATTTACAGAAGTAAATGTGGGTGTTGTAGTTCATTTTAGTTTTCTGTGATGTTTACCTACTGTAAGAGCATGTGAGCAATGCCAGGTCTGTTCTCTACCCTCAACTTTATCAAGAAACATGTCTTTTAAGATGCCTAAAGTTAGTCTGGGGCATGACACAATGCAGTATCCGTCTGTCAATCTCTGGTTAAGAATGTCACACCTGCATCATGATGTACTCATGCTATTCAAGATGGACATGTGCACTTCCATTGTGTTAAATGCCATGTTCTGTCACCATTATGTGCACAGCCTGCTGCTGAGGCCAGTCTCTTTGCCCCAGTCCATAAGAACCTCTGGCAGATGACTGCACAATGCTATACAGGGTCAGCTTTGGTAAGCAGCAATAGTGTAGACTTAAATTCACCCAGTGACTTCTGTCAGAAAAGTGACAGACACTATGGGAAACCAAGACGCATTTTAAGGACCTTGTTCTCCCAAGAGGATTAATTCACTGAATAAAATCATATATATGCACGATATTGTCTGACGCCCTCACACCCTTGTTTAAAACAATAGGACCAAAACCAATGCTTACATAAATCCATTAACTTAGTCAAATTCATGGAAGTGAAGAAATTGAAAAAATTAAAAATTATCTGTAGTAACTCATGGGTTTTTGATAGCAAGACTTTCACCATCATTTAAGGCTGTGCTTGCAAAATTCAGATGTGTTTGTTTGCCTGTATGTATGCATGTATTATAGAAGATGCTAGTAGATTAAGGGAAAAAATCACTTCTATCTTGTCTTACCCTCTCTGGGGCTTTTTGACAGAGTTACTTATTGGAAGGTACTTCTTTAATTTTCTTTAATTTTTCGATCAACTGTGGCTCAAATTTTTACATTATATAATCTGTGTTTGCTGCGATGGGACTAGGGTGAGTACCTGGTGACTATTCTGCACTGGATGGACAAAACAGCAAGTAGATTCAGTCAGAACTACACAACAGCACAGAAAGCATTTCTATCATGCTGCAGAAATATGGAAAAGTTTAAAAGTTGTCCCTGTTCAACACATGCTTAGAGGAACCCTTGACTAGCAACAGTAGCAACAAATCAAGTAAAGCTACCACGGGAATTTTTCTTCATACAGAAAGAGTAATCTATGATTTTTTTTAATCTTCTAGACACCACTGAATTGCTGTTTCCCAGTACAGATAGCAAGGATATGCTTTAAGCCAGGAACATTTTTCTTTTGATAATTCATCTAAGAATGCACTTACATTTTCTTCACCTGATGACTACTTACAAAGAAACAAGATGGCACATTGGGACAGTGGATAGAAATGTGGAACAAAGAAGACTAGCCCACCATGAAAGTGGAAATAAGAAAACTGCACATTCCTATGCCTGGGGCTTCTTCGCACCTCAGTATCCTTAATTGTGTTCCAGGGTATTTTGGCGTTCCTTCTATTTGCATTTAGATCTTTCATCAGGAAGTTAATGTTCTCAGAGCAAGTAAGATCTCAAACCTCATAAATCCTAATGTTTAATACGTTAACGATATAGAGATAAGTATTTAATTTTACTTTATGCATGACAGAGAAGCCAATGACAAATAGCACTGAATAGTATTTATGAGTTCCATGCCTGGAGGAATAATAATCAACTTAAATTATTGTAAATTCTGACAAGGCATATACATTGAAGACTTTATAAAACTTTATACTTTATGCATGTAATTACAACACTGTTCTTCTCCCTGCCACAGTTCAGCTCCTGATCCTTCCAGCTACTGTGATCACAAAGCAGTATCTTCCCAAGCTGCAACAGTCTGTGGGGATGTCTCCAACTGTCCTGCTTCATATTGCTCTGGCCTGCAGATTCCAGCTATATTCTGAAAGGTGCCATGAGAAGGGCAATAAGGAAATCTGTCTGAGTACTATGGAAATAGTGTAAGGTTATTATATGTCCATCATGGCTAGAAAAAAAAATACGGCTCTTCATTCTTTCTTTTTTTCCTTTCATTATTTATATATTAACATTACACGTTCTGCATGTCGCCCTCTGGAATATAGTTTGCAATCCCACCTACAATACCAAGACAGGTTCCTTTACCAGTGAGCTGAGCATGTTTTCTACAAGTGTCCAGGAAGCATCTAGCACTTAGTTTTACAAAACTCCAAATTCCTATACATTTCCTATAAAGATAATCAAACAAAGACCTGGTAGAGCATTTGTATGCATCACTAACTATTCAACTTCACAAGTTTTTCAAGGTTTAACTGCAGTTGGCAGAGGCACTTGAAATGGGACAACTGTGCTGGTGAACATCTCATAGGTTAAGTGTTTGCTTGCTGAATGACAGCTGGAGGAAGAAACCTTACACATCCATGAGTGCAGCAGCAATTTCTGTGAACATCTTAAAACAGTTCAGCAACCAAGAATGAAGAGCTACAGGAACAGAAGACGGACTATAGCAAAGGAAATATATAGCAAGCCACTTAATTTCTTAGATTTTATAAATGGATTCAAAGAACAGTCACAGATGTACATGGAAGGTATCAGTTCCTCTGGCTGTATTTGGTTCTGACAGTGGTGGCAAATTGAAGCTGCCTTGGTAGGCCAGGAAAGATTTACAGATACTGATGAGAGATGACGACAACCTTGTGCAAAATGACACAGTTGCCAATTGCTATCATTAACACTAGCTATAAGCTGCAAGACTTAAAAGCTGTTTTCCAAGGTACTATTTTAAGAGCATTGTAGTAAAGAGTAGCTGCCAGAATGAATGGAAAATAACCTGCTGCATGAATAAAAATGAGTTTCCCTCTGTCCTAAAAAAAAAGGAACAAAAGAGAACTGGCTACTTAAATAGTTTTTCTTTGAAATGCATGTGTGGAGCAGAGGCAGTGGCTGGCACATAAATGGGCACAATTGTGTGACTGGGTTTCATGACATCATTTAACCAAGCACAATGAAATGAAGGGGGATAGGAGGTGGAAATTTTCCTGCCTGGAGTCATGTTTAGACCGGCAAAGAGGTAGTCCCCCCATCTCTAAATACCACGTGTCAACACCCATCCTTTGCACCACTGCACCACATCAGTGTGAATCCTGTGCAGTCCACGGACTCTGCACAGAAGGGCGTACACGACATACACACTAGGATATTCACTCCTGCTTGCAGAAGAGTTGTGCTGGCAGGAAATGTAGTAGCAGAACCAGCATCCCAGTCCCACTTGGCAGGACTCCCTCCTCTCCTCCCTCATAGAAGGATCAAACTGTTTGTTGAAAAAAAAAACCCAAACCTTAAAAAAAACCCACAACAATTCCCCGAAGCAAGCGTCTTTTTTCCTCTTTTCCTTAAGGGCAATTTACACAACCTATACCTTGGGTGGGACCTCTTCCAACAGAAGCTGAGTTTTGTTTTTACTCCGTTCATCAGGCGTGGCAGGAAACTGTTACCAGTTGTGCACAGTGCATCTAGTTTCTTCCCTTCTCAGTTCCAAATGTGCTTGGATTTATTAAGGTACAGAAGACTTAGAGAAATGTGATGTTGTGGGCTTGCCAAAATAAACCACAAGCAATGATGAAGCAATAATGTATTTAACAAAGTGTCATGGAAAAGACTAGCTGCAAAATCTGTTTGCTTGGTTGCTATCTACACTTTACTGCCTGCAGCTGCATAAAACACAATTCCATGTACTTACTGGGTACTCTATACAGGCAGGACTGCCACATGAAATTACCCGAGTTCATGTTCTTTACGCAGATTCTGATCTTGGTTATAATTCTTTAAATTCTGATACCAACTGTTAAAAATATGTTGGGTAGAGAAATCTTTGGTCGCATCCATCCTTTGATAACAGCAACAAATTATTCTTACCAATACCTTTAGAAGAGACCTTGTGAGCAAGACATAGCCACAGAAGGAAGAAAACCCCTTGAATTCTTCAAATGCCAGTTCAGACACTAGGACATGACTGGACTGTCAGAAGCAGCATCTCTAGCAGATGCCTCCTTGTAATAGTTATGTTCACTTACTATGGGTACTACATTCAGGCCTGTCACAGTGACGGATGCTCTAATGTTTACATTTGAATATGCAATGGAATCCACAACAGTTATTATTAGAGTATTCTTCTGGTCTCGGTCAGAAGTCTAGTTTTGTCTTACCACAGCACAATGCTTAGAGGGAAGCAAACATTGGTACTGAAAGTAGAAAGAAACAACATGTTTGACTCCTTCAGAAGCACAGACAGCAACCATTTTCTACTTCTCCTGTCATATAACAGGTGTCTGAGTGTGTTTGTTTGCCACTGCCTTGCCTAAGAGAAAATGCATAAAACATCTATGATACCTGGTTAAAAATGTGATTTCACTTGTGCCAGGCCTCAAGGCTGTAAACTTCACTCCTATGTTATGTTATTTAATTCTTCTTTTTATTTCCTATATGCTTTTTTGGCTCTCTGTTCCCAAGCAAGATACCAAACTTTGCTGAGGGGCAACCTCCTTGCTCTTTGCAGCTTCCTGAGGAGGGGACATGGAGAGGGAGATGCTAAGCTCTTCTCCCTGGGATCCAGGGACAGGATGCCTGGGAATGGTTCCAGTTTTGAGTAAGGGGAGGTTCAGGCTAGATATTGGGAAAGATTTCTTTACAGAGAGGGTGGTCAAACACTGA
>Ga0181612_109798_pt1 | contig 17279 bp, 10 predicted proteins | sample HoacroProtozoa21_FD_119630 | JGI IMG/M metagenome (GOLD analysis project Ga0181612, IMG submission 119630) | Hoatzin crop microbial communities from Cojedes, Venezuel. Combined Assembly of Gp0051906, Gp0051904, Gp0051908
AAATGGTCACCTTGACTTTTTTCCTGAGCATATTTATGTTCATCTAATGTGTCAGTTCTCAGTAGTGAACTTAACGTTAACAGATCAGCTGTCAGGAGTTTATAACTCACTTTGCCATATCAAAAAGAAACCAAAACCAAAAAACCACAAACATATATTATTAAGCTTTAGCGATGGAGTCTTTTTCTTTTCCTGCAAAGAAACCTCTATCCCTTGAAAGCTTTTGGAGTGGATGCACAGAACCTGTGGGATTGTAGCAACAATACAATGTCCACACATCCCAGAATTATCAATGTTTTGAAGTGTTTTATTTTGGAAAAACCAAAAATTTAAGAATATATCCTTCCTCCTGTAAGAAGAGATAAGGAGAGAGACAGAAGGAAAGAAAGTCTTTGAGGTTTTTTTATTGAACAGAAGTTAATTTATTTATTTTTCTTCATGAACATTCAGCTTCTGTGTTCACTTTCTGAATGTTTTCAAGCAGTTGTAAATTCCTGTGCTTGTTGTTTAATGAAAGTTCATCTTTTCTGGATTTTTAAAGTAATGAAGTAATTCTTACTCACTTACAAGCTATTTGATTTTCAAATGTCTTTACTGATGAGCACCCACCACCTGTTCAGGAAAACAGGACTTGAATAAAATCATGAAAAGTATAGCCCTTTTGTTTTCCACTGTCTGCTGGGGAGGTTCTTTAGTCACTGTTGTCCAGTTTTCACAGGGTGTGCAAGACACGTATGAAAATGCTGCCTGCTCAGATGAGATGGTATAGTCCATGACTGGATGGCTACTTGCCAAAATGCTTTTTTTTTTTGTTCCCTTAAAGTAAGCAGAAAAAAAACCCTTGCAAACCCTTCACAGTTTGCTATATAAAAGTAAAAAAGAAATTTGACTGCTTTCAGAGACTCACAACTTCTGCTTAACTGTACTTATGATCAAATGTGCATTAGCAGTGTGTTACTTCAGAATGAGACAGGATTTTATTTCTTGAATAGTTTCCGAGTTTTCAAGCTTCTTACTTCCAAGTCTTTACAGTGTTTAGAGAATGAATACAATATTAAATTGTTATGATTGAAAATCAGTAGAAAGCCATTACTCATTAAAACCAGAGATGACGGTGATGAAAAACATGAAAGGTACTAAAACCCCATTAAGTTAAGTAACAATTAGATATTAGCCTTCTCAGACATCATCAGATAAGGGCACTGTGGGGAAAAAAGAAAAAAAAAAACCTTTTCTGAAGCTTTTTTCCATATATAAATTTAGACAAATATAATTATGACTTCTATTACACTTAACAGCTTTTGGGTCTAGGACAGTACTTTAAATGACTGTAGGTCTTTCTCTGACTCACATAAGAAAAGCTCAGTGACACCTTTATCATGTGAACTACATTCTGTGTTTAAGCTATATTACTGTGTACTTCACAAAAATGCTGAATTTGGCCTGCAGAGTCTACTTTTGTTCCATGCCAGCTGATGGAAATCTCATTTTTTAATTCAGCAGAAGCAAGTTCAGGTGTGAAGTTAGTTTAGTTATTCATTGCAAGCAACATTTGCAACAAACACAGCCCTTAATCTTGTGAGCAACTTACTTGCAATCTTACTTAATTCCAGTTCTACGATTCTTCTGTCTCCATTTATGTTGAGGCACATTTCCTTTACTATCCTTTTGATCTGATATTGCGTGGGTGTAGTGTGGTCCAAAGACGTGTCAAACTTTGACGCAGCAGGCATGGATTTCTGTCTAGATATGTGCCTTGGAACGAAGAATTTCTATTGCTTCTTGCCCACTTCTTTCTGCTTGGTTTACCTGTCGTGACTATCTCTCACAGCTGGTGTGTTAAACACCTGGTGCCATAGGACCTAACCATCTCTGTGGCTGCTACGCACTCCCGTGGTGTTCACAGCCTTGAACTGATCTGCCTCTGTTTCCGTTTAGACTACCCAAACAGAGAATAAAACAACAGGATACATCAGGTTTGACTTTTTAAAATCAAAATGCTTGGTCCTAAGCATTTGTACCTGCGGATTTCTTTTGGAAAATAGGTTTTTTTCCAAAAATCTATAAGTAATGCATGCTTTCAAATCACAGTATAAGAATCTTGATATTTCCAATTTTTCCACATCATGTCTACTGAGTCTTTCATTGTGGGTTGACCCTTTAGGACTGTATATGTCCTGCTTCACAGCCATTAAAACAGGTATGTGGTTCAGCCTTAGCCCTGACTGAGACAGCATTGAAAGACACATTCAAGAACAAAATAAAAACATCTTCCCAAGTACACATAAAACAGAGCTTAGGGTAATAGAAATACTAAGCCAAGCCATTTGCTGAAATCCAGGGCTGCTTTGTTTAATGTTTGCTTTATATTATAGTACATATCTGGAATTAAAGTTTGGACTTCTGACACTTTTTTAAGAATGTGTTTCTTTCAATACCAAATCCCGCTCACCATGCAAGAGCTTCTATTTGCACAAATATCCAGAAAGTCTGAAAAGTTCTTTTTACACAATATCTGATTATAATACCACTCGTAGCATGGTTTGTGAATGTATTTTGCATATTAACTCTCAGAGCTGTTTTTTGTCTAAATCCCCGAATGGTTTTAATATGCTTTTCAGTTACAGAGTGGTAAGAATAAATATATCATCTATGCCACATTTTAGGTCTTTCCCATTTTGCCAATGTTTTGCTTCTCCTTGTCCAGCATATACAACAAAGAAGAAAGATCAGGAGGAGGTTTATCTAAAAATTAATTTTTATAACATAAGAATGTTTGTATCTTGTATGCATCCTACAATGCCATCAATGTTTTCTCCTTTTTCTGATCCTGAGTAACTGAAACGTAGCCATCACTATGGCAGTATGATTCCTATCCATACAGATATCCAAAATCAATTGTCTGTACTTTTACTGTAAGAATTCAGGTATTCTCCATTCTCTTCTGTGTTTTTGTAATTTGTCAACCACAGAGACTTTCTGAAGGTCACAGATTTTCATATCACAGTTTCTTCTTTTGCATCACTGATGTATTATCTTCTTTTTTTTGCATTGCATTTAGAGTTTCATTCAAGTGTAAAGATGATTAGAAAAAAAATCGATGGGAGAGCCTACTTCTAAGTGTTTTGGCATGCAGAAAAGTACTATGAATGAGAGATAGGTAATTCAGAGCTAAATTATGTCCCTTTTGACTATCAACTCCTTAAAAAAATGCTAATGATACCATATTTCCACAAAATGGTGAAAAGAATATGTGCTCATGCAAGCCAGAGGAGATCTCGGTGCAGAAGGAGTGTTCTGTCTGAGGTGTTACAAATATCTGTTACTTTTTCCGTATATTCCTAATACTTGAGGTATGCGGTCCAGGATATGTCCGTAAGGTACATTCTCATTTTCCTAGGTATGACTATCTGACTTTCTGGGAAAATACTGCCTATATTTGTGATTTATGGCTCATTAGTCACTGACTGTGTAAGATATAATTTGGAATACTTATATTCAATTAGGAAAACAACAGGACATATCTGAATGCTATAATCATTAAGTGCATTTCAAGAATCAGTACTCAAAAACTATGGGAGGTAAAGTTAGTTAGGCAGCAACTATATTCCTCTGTCTGAAAAACTTTATCAAACCAGGTAAATGGTTTAAATAATAACAAAAAAATTACATGTTACTGGAAATAGACAGCACTTAGCGTTCAGTCTCCGCTTTTTCTTTCTGTCCCTTTAAAACAAAAATAATTGAGCCAATTTTCTTGCAGCTTTCCCTTTTCTTCAGATGAAAATGAAAACTCTGGTTGAAATATTGCTTCAAATAGAAACATCCCTTAGATGAAACAACTTTTTGTTTTCTATGCCCGGACCTACCTCTGGATCAAAAGGAGTAGTCAATATCCGATTGTGGTGTTCTCTAAAGAAAATCTACATTGTCTCTATCTTTCAAACAGTAAAAAACTCTTCAAATAAAGATAAAGCTGTGAAGTATGGCTTTGCTGCAGAATTACAACAGCTTTCCAGAAATTACTGTCCATCAGTATGTTGTCACATGTAACTGTAGCCAAATTTTTTTCTCACTTGGACAGCTGTATCTTCCAGTTACCCCTTGTGCTGCATCTCTGCAACTGAAAATGTAATTCAGGTTTTACTTCACAATGCCTTGCCTGCTCTGGAGGCAACTTAAGCCAAGTACTTGATTTAAATAATTGGCACAAAGAACCTTCACTCTATCTACTGGCAAAGCAATCAGTTTCAATGAGATCAAGACAATCAGCACAAATTCCTTCTCCTTCCTTGGGGCTGGTGTGCAAAAGAGACTGCCATAATAATTACAAAATTTTAGTGAAGGATCTAACAGCAATTAAAACCACTGTTGCTGGTGATTTTTCAGTTATATCTGTTGCAGGCTCCATTTTTTTCCACTGAGCATGGTTGTTTTCGTAAGATTCAGATGCTCCAGTAGCACCTTGCAAAAACCAGCGTGTTCACTTTCCAGCAAGAGAAAAGCTGACTTGTGATAGTCCAATGTTGATTTACATTTATGGCTCAGGAATATTTATACTTACCTCTGTCAGAAAGTCCTCGTATAGCTTTGTCCTTGGCATTGTGAACATCCCTGTCTGATTGAAAGCAAGGATGAATTCTGAAAAAGCGGTTTTCCCTTTATCTGTTGGTAGCAGTAGCTGCTGCTGGAAGGAACTGCAGGTTTCAACCTCTCTATAGGAGCCTTGTGAGAGTGGTTAAAAAGAGAAAACAGCCCCTGTAACTGAATCCTTCTCCTAGTGAGTACAACCAATGTAAAAACTGTCACAGGGAAAGTCACATCTTGGCGCTAGCATTTCCCTTGAAATGCTGAGAACTGACATGCCAGGAATACTCTCCTATTGCACCACAGGCTTTATTCGATGCCCCAGACTTCAGAATGAGATTATGGCGCTGTAGCTGAATGTGTGCACTGAAAAAACATTTTTGAATACTTCTAATCACTTCTCATTTGCTTATCTATAAAGGAGGAGAATTTTCATATACAAAGATCTCTGACAGATAAAAGCAGTATATGCATTAACATGTGTCAATATCTGTGGGAGAATACAAACTTTTGCTGTCCTGATCTGCCTTTTTTTTATCATCTTGCACTGCTGTACATGACAATGCACACTGTGAATTCTCTAGATGTCTCATCTGTGATTATCTGCAATGCAGCAGACTTCATTTTAGGACGATCAAGTCCCTCTTGAGACAAAGCTAGGCAAGACAGTCCTGATCATGGAGAATTTTTGCACATAAACACAAGGCGAATGGAAGTGAGGGGCAGAGGACAGTGAAAAAATCTCTGAAGGCCACACAGGTAGTGCATGGTGAATCTAAGATAGCAGCCCACGCGCAATTCACAGAAGAGTACCTGCTACAGTACAACTTATGCTCTTTTTATGTCGGATGTCTGAAGTGGTAAGTTTTTCTTAAGATTCCCTTATGGAAATGTGATTTAAGAGGAGGAAAATTATTGCTCCTCTTAGCAAAGTGTCCAAACTATCTCTCAGCATTCCATGAACAGATTCATAAACCTGATTTCCTGTACTAGAAAATAGCTTATGACTTTTGCATACCAGGAGCTCTGACATTCTATATAGAGTGATATTAGCTCCAGCCATAATCCTGGATGCAGACACATCTACTGCAAAAACATTTGCAAAGCAAAAGTACAAGCACGATGTAGCAGCCATTTCTTGGCTGATTTTAAGTAGCTCATGTAAAGTTCTACAGCTTTGCTTTCTTTGAAATCGTAAGAGTTATAAATAGATATTGCTAAACTTTCAACTGGAACAAGTATTAAGGAGCATATCCTAATTTTCATTTGGCTTTTTTTTTTTCAGGACATCTCTAAATTTTTTAAACAGAATTGAAGATTAATTCAGGCCCAATTTAGTAGCAGGTGAAATCATGCTTTCAAAATATAGAAAAATATTTCTTTTTCAGGATTAACCAGAAATCAGTGAACAAAATGGAGTTGCAGCCCATTTTTCCTACATGCCAGTTCAATGATATGAAGACCCAGCCCGTTTGATTTAACAAAAAATGCAGAAGAAATAAAGCAAGTGATCAAATTTCACAGTGCCCTGAGATATTTTATCCTGAGATATTATAATTATGTGTGTGTGGTTTTGTGCATATTGTACAATTTTGGAACAATATGTTGTGGAGGTGATTCTGTTGTGGTGAAGATGATGTCTTTTAACAGAGACTGCAACGTTGGAACGTTGCATTTCAAATCCAGCCGCTGCCACTGGCCTTGTGATGAGCAATTCACCTTCCCTAAGCCTTCTTTTTCCCTCTTCCAAAGAGAAGATAACGAAACTGACCTTCTTTATAAAGTACTTTGAGATTTACTAATGAAAAGTACAGGTGAAGAGCAAGAGAACTTGATTATTTGATGTAATTAAGAACATAATAAAACTTAATGCTGTGCTGATGTAACATTTGCATTTTCTTTGACTTTTCAGTGCTTTCTTTCCAGCTTCACAAACTGGTGGACCAGGGCTGAAGGAATAATCTGTTGTGAAGAAATAAAGAAATATGTATCTCTGCCTTTCAAAAACTAATAGCAGTGTTAAATGATATAGCCTAAGGTCACAGCTCTCTAACCGCTAGAGACAAACTTTTGCTTTCCGCGTTGCTTGGGAAGCCTATGAAGTCCCAAGCAGAAGACTTGTGGGAATCCATAATAATGAAAAATGTAGCTGCAAAAGTTAATGCAGGCCTTGTTGTTTTAAGCACCGACAGCATTGAAAGGGCAGGGATCTGAGATCCTCATGGGGCTCAGCCCCCCTCCTCGGTGCTACCCACAGAGCCTTTGTGATGGCGGCTCTTCCTGTCACCTTAGAGGTCTATATCCACTTCGAAATGGAAGTGGAGATTTTTCTGGTTTAAACCAGGCAGCTATAAAGGAACCACCTGATTTCAGCCTTGGTCACTGCTCATTGCTATACTGCTTGTGTGACAGAAAACCTTTATGTCCTCTTTCTGACTTTCCACTGAGGTTGAGTTGAGGTCTGTCAGCCCTATATATTTCCATAGCACAAGTAAATGGGATTACCTAAATCTGCATTCTGCTTAGTTGCAGGCAGGGTGGAGCTCAGTGTGAGCAAATTTACCTTTCTGCTGTATCTAGGACAGTGCCAGCTCTACAAGCTGTCAGGGAGGTACCTCAGCTAAGTTCTTAGCTCATTAGTCCTCACGTAGGAATTTTTGGCAGAAGATATTTTTATTCAACAAAGCCAAGGTTTTCAATATTATTTCCTCAAAACTGGATTAGGCAAATGGAGGCTGCAGAGATATTAGAGATAAAGAGTCTGAAATGTGCAACGTTATTACAAGGAAGGGAAACAAAATATTGCAGAGAGAAGAAATAGGCTACTTCTGACATCACTACAGCTTCGTAAGTATTGACTTACTTCTGTTAACTCTGCTTTGAGCAGTAATTTCAATTTCAATGTAATTAGAGAAGTCTTAGGAATACCTTACCGGACAAAAGTCACTGTGTGTCAAACCCCTAGAGATACCATACAACACAATCTCATGGGTTTGCAAAAGAGTAATACTTCTTGAAATAGACCGGAATACTCTCGTTCATATGCAGTATTTTTTGGGATTTGGGACCTAATAATTGCATTTCACTGCAACAGACAATTTTGCCATCCTCTGAAACTAAGGCAGAACTTTCTAACATGTCATTGCTGTGATGTATTGCTGTTGTAGGACAGACAATGTATTTCCCACCAAATTTCCTGAAGAGTGATGTGCTGCAAAGAGGATCTGATTACAAGCAGCGATGTCTGGTCCCTCTGGGAAAGAGCTTGTAGCTGTGACTGGAGGCTGTGGAGATACATTCTGACATACAAAATACTGAAAACACTTGATAGTATTGCAATACATGTTGTCCACCTTCAGTTTTATCGCAGGACTTGCCTGCTTGAGGAAAAACAATGTCATATTAGGGATGATTAAGCCTCTACTTTTCTATTACTGTTTTAAAACTATTAAGACTTCTTAGGGACACATACAGCTCTACTCCAGTTACACAGGACAAAACCACACAAAGAAATTGCTCCTCCTCAAGGTGCTCATAGCCCAATTTTCAGGTTTCTGAGTCTTTTTCCCCTCTATGTCCCCTCTGTGCTGGGATGTTCTGTCCATGCTGCAGCTATTGAATGTGACACCAATTTCCAGCAGCTGTCTACTTTTCTAGGCATTAAAACCTTACTGGGGAACAGGACATAGCACATGTCTTGGCCTAATTTTGGTCCCCTGACTTTTGCATAAGTTTGAATTAATGTGGTGTGTTCGGGGAGGCATATGGAAGCAGCAGGAGGAGTTTCAACACCATTAAAATTTTCAAAGCGTTCATAGTGCTCCTGTTAATTCAGTATTGTTAACTCAGATTAAAGATTAATCCCATCTGAAGCTATGGCAGCATTTAATTATGGTTTGTCTGCATTGTACTTCCTTTTATTCTTTAAACATTAAATTTAACCCAAGCTAAATTAAGTAACTGAAAATCCTTAATTAGATGAAACTTGTATGCTAGCTGAGCTTCAGCAGTGATATTAAATCTGAAAATAGGTGATCCCCAAAAGATTATAAATGTATATATGGCTTGCATACAGTTTTGCTCCCAGTTTTGCTTACAAGTGTGTTTTCTGTCTCTTCATGCTGCTAACAGAGTAAGAACACACGGAAGGAATTTTACACATTGCATAATCTTGCCCCGACTGTGTTGTCACCAGTGTTACACTGTACAAGCTGGGAGCTGAGGTGATTCATCGCTGTCAGTGTGTGGCTTGTGCATCTAGCACTACAGGAGCAGTCATATATCCAGGACTGCACAGGAGTGCAGCAGCTCAGTGGTGCAGAAGAGCTTGCTCACCTTGGCTCCCCTTGTCCAAGAACTCTTCTGCCAGAGAGCGGAATTTTCTAGGTGGCAATAAAACAGTCTAAAATCTCTGTAATAACCTTATGCTAGGAAGTGGGATGGGTCTGGAAGAGATTCTTGGAAGAAGATCGTGCCTGTGGCTGGAGCTCACACCTCTAGTGTTCTGGAAGACAGGCTGCAGGACAGCGGTACCCAGGCATGCAGCGCTTCTGCACAGAGTGGTGTCCAGCATGTCACCCTGTTTCCAGGGTCCTTGCTGTTTTCTCCCCTGCCCTCACTCGGTTCTCCCTATCAAACTGTCCTTCCAAGCAAAGCTTCCCAGAGAGGCAAGACATGCAAACTAGGCTGATGTTTCCTCAGTGCATTGAAATACACTACCTGCTATGGTACTTAAAATGCAAGATACCATCGTTCATGCAGAACACAAAAACGTTTCTTTTTAAAAGCACTACAGTGGCTGATTTGTGATTTTGATCATATTTCCTTCCAGAATAAACTTCCCAAAGTGGCTACATCTTGATGGCAAGTAAAATGACTTCAGTTTTCCCTTAGAAACTGTAGGAAAGAAAGCGTGCGTGCTTGAGAGAGCCAGCGTTCAGCCCCGCGTCCCGCTGGAGGCTGAAAAAGCTCCAGGGCTCTCAATGGCACAGCATTCTCAAAGGCCTAAAAATTAGTAGGAAACCACCACTGCTCCTCAGGGAGTGCTTCTGTGTACATGACTGCATGCATGTTATTTATAAGATCGCTGCTCTGCCAGTCCCTCTGTCATGGTGTCCTCTGGCTCTGCTCTTGCCTACGTCAGAACTGTTGGTATTAATCAGGCCATTCAGGCTTTATTTAAAAGCAGGCCGTGAAAACAGAGCAAGGAAACATGTTTTCAGCCATTTCTGCTGTGGTGCATGCTGCTTTATTTATGAAGCAGGAACGCGTCTTCTGCCGTCAAGGCCATTTCATTCCTGGTGTTTCAATACAGTCTGACCCAGTCCCCCGCTTGAGAAATGTGAGGTTTTGTTTGCATATTTCTTATGACTTTCACACTTTTATTGCCAGAATGGAAAAGTTTGGATTATCCTTCTGAATTTGTGCCGCAAGGACATGTTCCAGCTTCTTTTCCCAGCAAGCAGCAGCAAGTCTGTTGCACCGCTGCCTCCCTCCCTCCATACTCCACCAGACCCCGCCACCGAGCGGTGAGCTTCCCCCGGCCTGGAGGCGCAGGGCTTTCCCAACTGGAACGGTCGTGGGGAGCCTGCGCCGGAGCAGGGGGAGCTGTGAGAGGGACGGAGTGGCCCAGAGGTGCCGGTAAGTGCTGCCGAGCCCCATGCCCTGCGGCACCCAGCGGGAGTGGGAGGAAAGTTTCGTTCCTGGATCCCTTTTCCTGGATCATGATGGAGTTACTGAATACCTCATCTTCCAGTATCAACCCCGTGCGAGACATATCTCTTTGAAGAAAGGCGTGATTTTTGCTTCCTTCTAATTAAGCAGTTTGTTAAATTCTAAGTATCTTAGCCTAGTGGCTCACAGTTTTCGTGAGGAAAACTGACCTTTGTTTGGAATCTGAATACATTAAGGGGAAAGGGAGGTGTGCCTTTGTGGTAAGGCGTGGATAACTACACATCCATAAAATTCCTTATTTCGTTTCTCCCATAATAATTTCAAAATGAACTATCACAATCTGGAGGTGTTGCAAAAAGTTTATATAGCACTTATACCCTCTAAAAGCATTTCCCTTTTAAGCACAGCCAATGTTCCTGGCATGTGAAATATCCCTGTGTCATGCCCTCTTCTTGCACTCTCTTAAACCCTCTTCTCAGCCTCTGTGCTTGGCTGTCTTCAGTGGCCGCTGTTTCCAGTGGAACTGGAACGGGCAGGCCCTTGGTTCAATCCCATTCAATTCATCTAACAGTTTTCTTCTGGCCTTCAGAGAATATATCAAACCCTTCCTCACTTTTTTCCTGGGGCTTTCAGGAAGCTGAAACTGACCTGACTTTACAAACACTGCTGAAAGGCGTGACACCAGATCCATGTTTCACAGGTGGTACGAATGACATGGAGAAATCATATGCTTGTAATATGGCTGCTCATACTGCAAAGATTATTTAAATGTAAATGGTCTATTGTTTTTCGGCTCTAGAATTCTGATAAGATGTACATGATCTGGTGCAGGATTCTTATCAGGGGTTTGTCTACTCTTTTTCCTCTTTATAGCATAAACGAAGTCCTGTTTATCCCAAAATATAAAATGACAGTGACCTGTGACTGAAAAGGTAGGGGGAGCTTGCAAGATGTTAATGGATGGATGACTGTTGTAGTGAGAACCACTAAAACAAGTGGAAACCCAAGGCATGTAACAGTATTAGAGTTAATGTAAGTAAATCTCAAGGAAAGAGACCATTAAAGCAGTATTTTGTAGGTACTTGGTAAGGAGTGAGGTGAAAATGCTGTTCATGGCCATCTTTGCATTACAAAATGCATAGTCAGATAAAGCTGTAATTGCATTGCCTAGGGTAGAGAGAAAAGCACATGGGAGTTCAGCAGAAGAGAGCTACCCTTCCTTCAGGTGGAAATGCACCCACAAAGAAGAATCAAACTGTCTGCTGGCTATGTTTTACAGCTTCCGCTGCTGCCTTTCCCAAGCACAGTCAAGGGTGTAGCAACAGAAGTTGAAGAAGTCTGAAAGGAAAAAGAAAAATTGCTGACTGACCCAGCAATAGGGTGAAGGCTTTGGAGGGGATTGCAGTGATGCAGGCAGTAATCTCCTGAGAGCTACAGACTACGCCTGCCCTGCCCAATGGCTTGGCTTGAGGTTACACAGGCAGTGTTTTCACCAGTTCCAAATAACTCTCTCACCTACACTGAGGTGGACTGAGGGGTCGCATTGGAGCTTCTACAGGTGTTACAGGTTTTTCTGAATGAGTATGTGACTATACCATTTACCTCCACTTAGAAATGTGCATTTGGTGGCGTCATGAAGCTACTGTAAGTGAAACACAACAAGGCTGTCAACAGCCTGAGCCACAAAATATTTCTTTCTTTCATCTGCAGTTTTGGTGTTCGTTTGTTGGATTCATGGGTGTGAGGTCCCACAGTTCATGTCCACTTATTCCATGATCTAACCTAAATTTTGTGTTACTTTGTCTTACCTATCTTTTACTTCTGTCCAGACCAAACGGCTACTCATTGCTGGCACTCTCCTGCTAGTAAACTCTGAATGTACTCACTACTTGGGTCCAGCTTATGCTATTTTATCTCTTCAAAGATACTGTTCTTGTTTGCAATGTTATGACTGCAGGGTTTGTTCCAAAGGGATGACTGAATTTTAGAATATTTGACAAAAAAGTTTATAACACTGGTTCTGTTGATCATGTAGCAGTCATGGGATAGCCGTGCTCTTGCACTTAGGTATATTTGTACTGCCAGTTTTCTTGAATATTTTTGTGAGGTTTCATTGAGTCTCTAGGATAAATCTGTCTGGTTAGTAGCGTGGAGTCCCTGTTACCACTCAGTCAGCAGTGAAAGAACTGATTTTGCAAAATCAAAAAGTAAAGAAATTTTTTAGGAAAAATTGGGGAAAATTGTTAAATTGGGAAAAAACTTCTTTGAAGATCTTCGTAGGAGACTTTTTGCCTGTTTTGTTTGTTTGTTTGTTTGTGTATAGTCATATTCACCTCTGAATAACTCTCAGAGAAGTAGCCTAGACAGGTGCACAGGGCCCAGGATCACAAGCTTCTCATACCTGGGGCTTCCATTGATCACCACCACCCACAAAAGATTTCCAGATTGGGTCAAAGAAGAGAGACAGACTTTCCTGCCAGCAGACAACTTGTCCCCTGTTGTTTCTGCCTTGTGTTGTTTCGGTAATGTCTTTAGGGGAATACGTAACAATGATGGAAAACATGCTTTTCAACATTTGTTCTCACTAGTCGGTCCCTGCAAGAGGGAAAGAGTACTAAGACTTGGGGTAGCCCTCACTTCCTTCAGAGATCTGGGACCTCCCAAGTAGGATATGGTTTAAAGTGATATTTAAAAAGAAGGAGGAAATAGCATGTGTGGAAATGACAAGGGGAAAGTAAAAGCTAAAATGGATAATTCAAGAGGACATACGAAAACACAGGAGAGCGATTTTATGAAATTGGAAAAATAAATAACAAATTACATGTAAATAGGTTGACAATCCTATTATCATGAGCATTAATTTCTGCAACAGTTTATTCCCTGTTTCGAGCGTCTTCCCTCAATCCCCTTCTTTCTGTAGCTGGTGCTGTTCACAGTCTGTGGTGAGGATCTTAGCCACCGGAGCCAATTTTAATTCCAAATCCAAACATAAGCAATGGCTTGTGAGCTTGCAGTTCATCTGAGGCTCACCCAACTCCAATATTGCTTTATTCCTCCAGGGGAAGAATTTTCTCTTTGAAGCCCGTTCAACCCATTGCTGTGCAGGATGTAAGTTTAGATTCTCCTGCAGGCTAGCTGTCCTGGGACATTTTATGCACTGTCCCTTCATATTACACTGATAGAGAAAAAGAGGTCTGACTTGTTGAAACAGTAAGTGATGAGGTGATGTTAGGAGTTAGAAGGCTGGAAAATATTCAGTTCTCAAAGTTTCTCTGTCTAAATCCACATTTAAAATAAAAAAACATGGTGAATTTAATTAGCCCAGATGTTTGAAGGTGCAATATAAATGGTAATTTATCTTCCCTTTTTTTTTCGGCATAATCTTGGAATTATCATAAGAAAGATGGTTACCAGAGGGTTATTAAATGTACTGTTTTCTTGTTGTCATATGCCACAGGCAAGAATAACACTTTGAAGAGAACTGTTTCTTTCTGAGAACAAAGATAAAGTACTGTAAACTAATTGCTAAGCTGCAGCACTGTAGGTAAAGCAATGGAAAAGTATGGCATTGATGAGTTGTATGAAGTTATCTTGTCTGAAAAATGAGCTTGCTCTGAAAGCACTGATGACCAATTACAAGTACTTTTTCTTACAGTTGCATACATAGACCTCACAGTGCTGGATGTTGTACAAATGCAAAAGGCTAGCCCAAACCTCTATGGACTAACTAGTAAGTACATAATAAAATGTGAAAAAAGGACTAATTCATTTTACTGGCCCAGAGAATACTGGAGAGGTAAACAGGCTATCATTTTATGCGAAGCTGAGTAACGGAGAAGGGTAAAACCAAATACCCTGGCACTCAAAGAACCTTAACTTTATTCTGAACAGTACAGTATCCCTGGGATCTACAGATGTGAAACTCCAAGAGCCTTTGTGAGCACGGTACCTTAAGTGTTCACCAAGGCATTATAATCCTTGATATGTGTCTGACTGGGTGAGCAACATGGTTTCTTAACTGGTCAGAAGGGGCTAAAGCAAACAGAGCTTGCATCTCTCTTTTTTCTATCTATCTTCTCTCTCCACTGTTTAAAGTATTTGAAAAGAAGGAAAGATTGTCAGAGTAGACAGTCCAATTTAAAACTCCATTTTAAAATCAGCTTACATTTCTGTGTGCTTAATTCTGGAATTGTCTGAGATTTTCAGAACAAATTTTGTGGATTTGAAAGTTTCTGTTCCCGGTTTCTTTGATGTTGTGAAGTTAAATGTAACTGTCATCAGTGTTCAAACTAAAAGGGGAGGCAGACAAGGTGTTTCTGTCCCTTGTTTTCCGTTCTCTTTTGATTACTGTCTCTTCCTGTAAACATTTTAAAGAGATGCATATGGAGAAAACATTGCTTCAGTTTAATCAAAGTGAGAAACATCACTTGCGGATACTTGAATACACCACAACTCACACAGGACAAGATCTTCAGAAATAGGTACCTATTTTTGACTGATTAAGGACATGATTTTCAAAGAGCAAGTTCTGAGTTCCATGAGGGGAAACTTTGTCTTTTCTTCAGCCTTCATACTATCATTATTTTTTGGAATCTAACCTGTAGTTACTAGTTTCATGAATCTTCCTGTGGATTTTCATCTCATTTCATTTCTGATTTTCTGCTTCATAAAACAATGGGCTAATTTGAAAGAAGTCAGGAATTTTTCTCTTTTTTTGTCTAAGATTGACTTCTTTTATTCAAATCAAAAGTATTTCATTTTTAGGAGTTTAGAAAGATTATTCAAAAGTAAAGCAGCAAGCCTTTCTCTCTGACCTGAAGTTGCTGAGGGGCTAAAATAAGACCCACAACTATTTGGGACAAAGACTCTTGATGATTCTTTCACTGCCTTGACAGAGCACCAGGGGCAAATCAGACCATTTGTTTGGTTGTTCCTGACCTACCACTGAAGCGTGTGCTGAGGGCAAGGGGTCATTCCACTGTCTGTTGATATCTTTAGGAACACATTACTGTTCATCAAGTTTTACCAAGACTGAGCTTTATCCCAGTCCTAGGCTCCACAGTTCTGTCGGATATCAGCAAACTGTGCTTAATAGTAGTATTTCTATAGACTGATTTTCATCCAAAGAAATCCAAGTGTTCAGAAACAAATTAAAGTTTTGCAATACTTGCCGGCATATGTCCTGTAAGATTTGTGCTGCTGTAATTAAGGCAGTTTTTGATAAATTGAAATTCCTCATCACCCCGCAGCTATGAGACTCGTATAGTTCCACTATGTATTTTTGAAAAACTGTCATTGAAATGATGAAGATTTTGTCTTAAAACTCTCCCTTTCCTCCTCCACAACATGCTATTTTATACAGTATGTTACTTTATGCCGCTTACAGAACAGGCAATAAATGAAGACTACCACCCTTGTTGTCTTGTCTTTGGATGTGGCAATATATCCCCCTCTGAGCTTACCCAACCACACAATTATCCTTGAATTAAAAAAGAGAGAGGGAGACCAAAGAAAAGCAAGAATGCAGAGTGGGTGGGAATTCGCTAACAGGAAAGTAGCTGGTATATTAAACACAGACAACAGAAGATGGAACGACATGTGGGTGCTGCCTTGCCAAATCGCTACAGCAGGGAAAATGCCAACTAGATTTCAACGAATAAGCAGCTAACATTATTTTAGATTGCTGCGAATAAACACTGATTTGGTAAGAAGCCAGGCAAATCATTAATATGAAGAACAATGGGACCCAGATGGGGTAATTTGTGAAAGCTTAAACCAAAGTAATTCTATATGGACTGTCAATTATACAAAATCAGAATCAGGATTAGTCAGTATATGAAAGCTATTGTTCTAAATCCGTGTGGCCAGATGCTCCACAGAGGTCAATTTGGGAGCATTTCAATTAAATTAGTGTACTTAGGCAGATTTCCACCAGGTGATCTGTCTCTAGAAGCTCAGTGTGCTTTTTCTGGTTAAATATCATTGCTAGTTAAACTTCTAATTGCTTTAAAAACGTAGCAATAAAACAGAAAGCAAAGGAAACACAGATGCAACGAAAGGTGTATATGGATGGGTAGCCTGAAGAGCAAGATCATGGGGACAGAAACAAAGTAAATTGATGCATGGTGTCAGGCACTGCCCAATACTATGGCCCTGCTTCAGTTTGAAGGACCAGAGAATCTGAAGTGAGATGAATGGAGAAGGGGAATTTAGTGCCAAAGTTCCAGGTTGAAGGCATTTCATTATCACTTCACATGCTATTTCAAATCTTGTTCCTCACCAGTGTGGGGAGGAAATTCTCTTTTAAATTCTACCAGAAATCTGATGTTGAAAGGTGATCAAATGACCCCAGGAGATGGTCACTGGGACAGCTATCTAGTTTGTTGCTATCCCCATGCATTCATCCAGCCACAGGTAAGGAAAGCTACACAAGAGAGATATGCTAAAGCTGAGCCAGCTATTCCATGGAAGGAAATAGGATGTATCACTTGGTGTGGAGAAGTTTCTCTCTGTTTTATGGGACTAAACAGGCTGACCAGGGAAGCAGCAAAAAAGGGCAAGGCCATTTTATGTCCTGGAATTTTATAATATCTCAGGTAATTTAATCTGATCGATAAATGGGTCTTTCAGATGCTGTAATAAAGATTTCATCAATGTATGACTATTCTAGATGAAGAAGTTTACTTTCCTTTTGAGCATATAGTTGAGTTCTGAAACAAGTTCCAAACATATCCTTTGATTTTAAGTTTTTGCTTCATGTTGGTCAGAAATGATACTGAGAACATAGGTTTTTTATGCTAGAAAACACATCTGTCTTCACCTCCAGTTGGGGCTCTGTTGTATGATGCTCTTTACATAGGGAATGTTGTTGACCTTATAGTGATCACTGATACCCATAAACGTAAAATTTCCACTCTACCAGAGTGATTGTAATTAAACTAAAGTAGATCCTTGCTGTTTTGAGAAGACAGGAAAGCTCTAAGATAAAGAGGCTCCTAAATAATGCTACTTGGACAAAC
>Ga0181612_167741_pt1 | contig 17278 bp, 6 predicted proteins | sample HoacroProtozoa21_FD_119630 | JGI IMG/M metagenome (GOLD analysis project Ga0181612, IMG submission 119630) | Hoatzin crop microbial communities from Cojedes, Venezuel. Combined Assembly of Gp0051906, Gp0051904, Gp0051908
AAGTGAAGAGGTTTAAAGTTTGGTGTTGCTCATCACGATAAAATACGAGGCCGTAGAGGCAGTTTGGGAGGAGATAAAGAGCGTTGCTTGAGAGGGGCCAGCCACAACGCGGCTCGGCAGGGAGTGCCACACTTCGCTATGCTCTGTCATCATTAGCATTTTTATTGGCTACGTGAAGAAGGAGAAATTGTATTAACTTAAGAAAAGATTCTATTTGCAGAAAAACACATGCACTAGTAAACTCAGCGTGGCCAGGTTAAATCTCTTGAGCTTTTTCTCAGAGCAGCGCAAACCACAACACTTCAAAATCTATTTAAAAGAAACAAAGATTTTACTTTGGGGGGTGTGTGTTAAAATTAAAGGTAATTTACTCATCAGATACACTCTGAGCAAGACCGAGGAGCGGTATTCACAGCATTTTTATTTTCCGCTGAATGCCACTGAAAACAGGATCAAGAGCCGTGTTTGGATACCACACAGTAGCCTTATGGTGCGCCTGCAGGTCATGAGGAAAAATCAGCTCCACGGGGAGAGGCAGAGTGAGTCGGTAAAAAGTTGAAATCTGTGATTGTCATGTGTCTGGTCTGGTCCAGGAGAGCATGGCTTTACCATTCGCAATCATTTGCACAAAGAAAACAAAGAAAGGGCAAATGATACAGTACTGTACCTCCATGGTCTGAGACTGGTGCATGGCTTTGATTGCATTCTGTGCCATTGCCCTTGTAGAAAATGTGACAAACGCACAGCCTGTGGGAACAAGGGGACAGGGAGCAGGAAAGACAAAAAACAACAAGACAAAAGGGTTGGACGCTTGTTAAACCAACACAGTCTACGAGAACGGCCACAAGACGACACTGTTCTCAGTAGTACATAAAAATAAACAACTTCTCTAGTTTATTTATCGACAGTGCTGACTTGCTAATCTGACCATAGATGAAAGAAAAAAAATTAGGTGGGGGTGGGGCAGGAGAAAGGGTTTTTTCCTTTCCTTTTTTTTTTTTTCTTTTTTTCCTTTTTTACTTTAGCCACAGGGTTTAAAATGAGTAAGGCTTTTATGTCATCTTTGGATTGCATAGTTCAGTCTATTCAGGCCATGCATTAACAATTGCTTGCTATGGCTTCTGTGCAGGTAAATTGTGGATAGTGACTGGCATCACTGGAAGCTGAACTGGGAATTTACGAGTCCATAACGTCACGTGTTTCTGTGATGCACCAAGAACAACCATACAAATAAGGATGAGAAAAACTCCACTGTGCAGCCTGTGACTAAGTGTGAAAAGACTCAGACAAAATTCAGTAATGTAGGTGGAATCCCAACATTTAAGAAAATAACATGTTAAAAATAAAAATCTTTATGATATTTGTTTCTCCGAGTCCTAGGTACAAGTATAATTCTTTGATCCATGAAAGCTACCACCAACGTGATCAATTCTGAAGGTATGTGCATGAATGACTAAAAAATCACTTTTCACCCTCCTCAGCTGTTTAAATCGTCATGAAAAGCCAGGAGGCTAACGCCCGGGCTATTTTTCCGCTCTTTTACTGTTGTCAGTCATACCTATACTGGGCATGGCACAGGTCAACTTTCTTAGTGCATGACTTACTGCCCTTTCGCCTAATAAAAACATTGCCTTCTGAGATTTACATTTTATTCTTCATGCACCCTTGGGCATCTTAAAGAAAAGGACTGTGAAATTAATGCAGATTCAGGCTGATTTTGTAATAATACCATGGCATGCTAAAAGCTTAGCTAAAGCAACACAGACTTCTTTCACTTGTGATCTCTAATGACTTTAAAAGTGCATTGATTTTCAGCTCCCTTAGCCTTGCACAGTTTGAACTTAGGTTTCAGAGAATAATTTAGTGTTCCACTCAATTTCCTCAAAACATTATTATTATTACTACTTAAAAGATTTCCAAATGAAGCAAATCTAAGCACTGAGAGGCTAAAGCATATTGTCATTTTAGAGCTAATGCATGAAAACTACATTCTGGCATCAAAAATACAATATTGTTGCCCCTGTGGCCAATGGGCAAAATAAACCATTCTGCAATCCAACAAGCAACAGATTGTTTGGTTTATGCAAATCAATTTGAGGCATAAAATACCTTTTCTTTTTCGCTCCGTGTGTACCTGGTAAGATTATCAAGTCAAGACTGTATTCACATTTTAATCAAACAACAGTAAGAGAAAGCAATGCCTGATCATTACCCAAAAGCACTACATCTAGTCATGAAAATAAAGTCAATGCATTTTTGCATCATGCGGTATTTTTTTTTTTCTCTTGAATGTAAAGGCCCTTGATACAAAGAGAACCTAAGCTGGCTTATGCACCTCTGACTGATCAGTAAGAATCATAAATCAGAAGTCAGAATTCTTTTACGCAAACTTCACAGCAGTGTCGTGACTCTTTACGTGTTTCTCAGGTAACGTAACAGCTGATGATGTCTCACTGCTGTTTAGCCACACTACGTGTTGCCATACTGTTCTTATGCAGCAACAAATCTCTGTCAAAGAAAAGGACGTAACAGAACAGCTTTCTGTACGGCAACCTAGACAAAATGTGCAGTAGAAGGGTAAATAAACTACAGTACCTCTGCTAGATTCCATCTTGCTGCTGTGCACTAAAATTAAAGAGGCCCAAATTCACCATCAGTCTCAAAGTAATCTCTCTTGAAAACATTTCTGTTATTATCATTAACAGAGGAGATAACACCAAGAGTTTTCATTTCTCATCTTGCAAATTCAATGGGGGATGAGCACAAATAGAGATATACTGGAGGGCAGGCAAGAAACCCCACACAGAGCCTTGATAATACTGTTTATAATGGTCAAGAAACCGCTTCATTCACTTGTTTCGCTCTCGTTATCCAGGAGTGCGTGTACCACAGTGACAACTATTGAATGGAGGTTTAGAATGCATAAGAAGCATGTAAAACGTCAACAGAAATCAATAAGACACAGTTTATGCATTTATCACAATTTCTACCCAGCAGAACTGCTGTAAGTAACTTACTGAGAGATGCTGCAATTAGCAGGTCTCAAAAGAAATGTGAATCAGCAGAGAAATAAAGCTGCACTCCCATCCAGATAAAGCAGGCTCGCTCTTCCCTCCCTCAAGCTTTTTCTCTTTTTAACCACAAAGCTCAGCTGCTGGGGACCTTCCGCACCCAATGCTACGGCAAAACCTCCCTCCGCGTTCCTCAGCCCAAATCCATTTGCGTGGACCCCGCTGCCTTTGTCGTGGACTGAAAAGACCTTGCTAGCAGATCCCTGTAAAGTGCCATATAGCGAGCTAGCAATTTAAAAGAAACTTGTTCTCGGGGCAAGGGGAATGCCTGATGAATGAGGTTATGCGGCTTCAATATGAGCATTTGGAAACAGCATTCCAGAGAGAAGACGAGACTGCATTTTAATTACGGTTTGCCAGCCAGAGGCTACAAGGTTAGGTCCCCTTGTTATCTCCAGGCAGCAGGCCATTTCCCACCGATGGGACAGTGGCCATTTGCACAGTAAATACCCAATTTTCCTCAATAACCACGGTAAAAACTCAGTAGGCAACTTTGTATCTAAATTATTTGAAAACCTAGACCTTTGGTTGTTTCCATGAAGCACCCCAATTAAAGGCTAGCTAATTTAACCATCTTTCCAGACGTTGCTACATGTATTCACATTCAAGTGTTATTTTTTCAGCTACCAAACCTGGACTCTCACACACAAAATTTGTATATTTATTATGTGTGGACATATATTTTATTACATGTGAAACATGGGATCCTATATATGTGTGAACCATGGGATCCTATATATATTATTAAGTGTGAACCCACACTGGAGGGGAGCTAAGCCTGTATCATAGGATGCAGTACACTTAATCACCGAACTTGCACATATAATTTCAGTATTCAGAAAAGCTGCTCTTCTGTGATGCTTGTATTCTGTGCCGCAGTCTATGGCAGTACCTTTGTTTTTCTATCTGGGGTGCATACGCACTTTCGGAGGATGGTTTTGTTGGGCACCTAGAACTTAACCAGAAGCTGTTGTCTAAGGACACTGGATTTCCCTTGTTTAAACCAGATGAGCTCTGCTGAAGCATCCTGTACTCTTGCCGCAGGAGTTGCTGAGGGGCTGGGAAAACCCTTGCCAGCATAGTCTCACTCACTGTGTCTCATGGATACAGGTAGTCTTTTGGGAACATACTGCCAGCTTTAGAACCCTAAATCACAATTCTAAGAGGACAAGACTAATCAGATTTCAGGCCTCATGGTGCAAAGAAACAAGAAAGATTTCCGTGGCCTCTTACCTCATCCTACGGAACACTGCATGGGCTGTAGCGCTGTGGGTTGAGGTCTTCCAGACCAACAGTTCCAAGCAAACTATTTCTGTTCTACCATACTGAGTCCTGACACTTCAATTACTGACTTCTTACTGGAGCTATGGAGCTCTCCGGGAGAGAAAATGTGAAGAGGGGGATATTTCTATAGTGAATGCCTGGAAATTACTTCGTTTTGTACCACCAGCTATCTAACCACAAAAAAAAGTCATCCTTTTGTACATACAGCCAACCTGCAAGTCACCTTGCAATTATTTATCACCTCTGGTTTCAGAATGTCAGGGATCACTAACAGAAACAAAAGGGGAGGGAGAAAAGAGGTCTATGAGTTTTAGTTGCTTCTCCAGGGCTGCCTTCTCACCCCCTACACCAGATAAATGACTGACCGGGGAAAGGCTCCTCAAAGTAATTTCCTCCTGCAGGCAGAAGCAGAGCCAGCCCTGTCACAGAGGAGATTTGGGAGCACATTATCACATTGGCCATCTCGGCTGAGAGGACATCTAAACTCCCAGGGTTGGTCCTTACCCCCCTCCCACCCTACAATGAAAAAGAATTTTGAAGAGCCTGCAAAATTCGAAAATCTTCCTCCTCAACCCGTGCTGTCCCAAACCTAGGGCTTGCTGCTCGAGCGACGGAATTCTTTGAAATACTTAAAAATGCTCAGCACTGCCCCATCTCAGCTCCTGCTTCAGTCGCTGCTTCTCATCTGAGGCTTTCATGGACTGTTTCAAAACGTTCAGTCAGCAGTTCACGCACAGTCTAACATAACATCAATACTTGCAAGCTGCAAGTGAAGGAGAACGTTTTTAAGTATGGAGGCCTCAAGGTAAGGGGTCTGCTTTCATATCTAGACAAGAAACCTCCCACATAAAACTACCATGGTCCACCAGCGGTTTTAAAGCCCCCAAACCCTCAATGAAGGCAAAGGGAGACGAAAACCCCTAGTGATTTTTGCATTGGGCCTAAAGTTAAAACCGGAAGTTTAAAAACCAGGGCTTTAAAGTTCTCGAGATGAAAGAAAGGCAGATGTAATGAATTTTTTTAAAAAATATATCGTGACCCCTCTGACACTGACGAAGGCTGAAGAGATTTCCAAAGTCATCCGAGCAATCGCAGCACCACGTCCGGTGGCTGCGCAGCTGGTGGTGTCACGGTTGCACGACAGCCTCCTACGTCACCAGAAACAAGGTTTTTCTCCACTTTCTGTGAAGAAACAATAGCGAAAAGCTGCCAAAATGCTCCTGCAATAAGTATTTGGGATCCTCTGAGATGAAAGACTCTATTTAAAGGAAAGTCAAGGCTTGAATAAAAAGCTATGGAAATTGAAGCAGGATAAAAATAAGCTCTAGTTGTGTTAAAATATTTCTAGCTGAGATTGCGAAGTCGACCTTCCCTTTTCTACACTGTGCTAATGTTGCACAGTCTGAAGGAAGGACCAGCCCGGGAAATGGCCTTTTACTGAGGACACTGCACAAAAATCTTTGTGGTTAAAATACATTTCAGCTACACATTGAGACACTGAATTGGTTATTGCACGGACATTTGGTCATTAGGTGTTGCTTAAGACACGCAACGACAGCTCTGAGAGCAGCTCCGCCCGAAGCAAAGCATTTTGAGGCAGTCACAGAGAAGCTCTCCAGTCTACGCCCGTCAGGCACACACAGGCAACACCAGGCACATCCTGTAAACATGCCCCATCTCTTCGGCTTTCCTAACTTCTCTTGACTATCAACCAGATTCTAGATTTTAAATTTCCTGAAGTCCACGATCCCCTCGAAGCGTTTCTAATTGGACAGTCAATCAGCCACCCTTGAAAAGAACAGGTTTCAGTAACTGGAATTCGCACAAAACCAGAATCAAACTGGTACCAAAGACCACATTCTCTAACAGTGCCTCGATGACCCTCTTGCTGGGACAAAAACTCCTGTAAATTATTTCATTTCAGACTTCCCTCTGGGGAGGGACTGCTGCGAAGATGCAGTGACGGAGATCTGAGATGTAGAGTCACCGGTTGAAGGCCAGCAGAGACACTGGTCACTTGGCCGCGCTCATTCCTTCCAAACTTCGAAGGAGTTTCACCAGGGGATAAAAAAAATTGAATGTGCCACAAAGATTAGAAAAAATTAAAATGTGACCATATTATAGCACAAGAAACGAGGCATCGAGGTGCTTCTGAAGAGCAACCAAAAATACAGCACTTCCACCCTGCTCGTTTCCCATCGCTGATACATAAGGGAGAAGGTGGCCCCTAATCCAGGCTGTTCCCGAGGCTGGCACTTCACAGCTCATGAAATGGAGCAGCAAATATCCATAAGGAAAAACAAACAGGCATAAAATCTCCTCACCTACCCTTCGCTGACATTGATTATGATGAAAATACTAATTTTCTTTTACCAATTCATCAAAACCTTGATCTGAAAGTTATGAATGGCTTTTCACAAAATCAAATTGCCTGACCAGGGTATAACTCTCTGTGCCATTTCCGACCTGCTCTTCAAGCAAAGAAAAAAAAAAAAAAAAAAAAAATCCCTGTAATCAATGTCTGCAGAAATGTTCGCTTGTCCCAAGTGCCTGGCAATGTTCTGTTAAAAAATCATACAATTAGGAGCCTAGAAGATGTAGGAATATGCATTTGGAGCTTTTCCACAATTTTTATGGTATATCCAGCTGTCTGTACATGTTATTAGCAGGTTTTTTTCAGCGCATGCTATTAACCCAGTTGACTTCTTTCTGGTATCCGTTCTATAAATCTGCACTTAGCAATACAGCAGAATAATTTGCTGTATGGTGCTCCTGTGATAAGAGGATTTTTTTTATCATCGTTACGGACGGTAATAATTCCTAGAGTGATACAGAGATATTGATCCACTGATCTAAAAAAAAGCATTTACAAAGGTAGAGGAGCATCGCTATCCTTATTTTCAGGAACGGGATAACGGAGAGATGACGAGAGACCAACTCACCTATGGTCAATACAGCACCTCAGTGGCAAAGCTACAAATCAAACCTGGGTATTTTTGGCTATTTTTGCACACTCCAGCTATCGCTGCGTGGCTGGCTGTGTCGGCAGCTGTGGTCACGTAGACATTACACAGTGCTAGGAGTCAGGAGGTCTGAAAGTTTCCTTAAGCCGTTTACAATAAGTGATTTAAAATCTTAATCATCTGAGGCAGTTCGCTTCTGCTTTTTCATGATAATGAAGCTTAGCACATGATATCACAATCATGAATTTTTGTAAAGCATACTTAGCTCTTCAGAAAAAGTGCTGGATTAAACAACCCTGAGGGCTGAATCCTTCTCTTTGAATAATGAATATAGTACAGGCAGTGTCAAGCTGCTTTAGATAGTCCCACGAACCCCGCTAAAGCGAAGGCCAGCCTCCCTGTCTGCTGAGTCCCTGGTTTCTTTATCTCTACAGCCAACAGGGTGTTTTTATTTTTTAATACTTTTCACAGCTAGGAATTACACTCTGCCAGCTAACTAATTTCACAGGGACTATCCCAGAGCCTTCGGAAGGCAATGCCTTTTGGTTGCTGCCTATTTCTTGCAGCTGGCCGGAATATAACAAGTTACAGATATAAACAACAATTATTTCTCAGATGCAGGAGCGAATAACAGCAGGGAAAATAGAAGTCTCATGGAAAAAAAATCTCAGCTTCTTTAAAGTATACTGCTCCACCACTGGAGCTTTGTATCATTACTTTAGTCGTGTTTTACAGATGAGTTTGAAACAGCTGACAATAGGAATTTGGAGTAGAAATGCTGATGGTCCATTATCAGGAATGACAGCTATGAGTGCGACTTTAATAAAGTTCTGTCAGCTCTTGGCAAGAAACTACAACAGAAACAACAGGCTCAGTCTCCCTCCTTCTCTCTCTTCACCTTAACACATATCACACTCATCAGAAAGTGTTACATTCTCCCTCGATGCCACAGGACGGGCCTTCTCCTTGCTACTGGAGCCATGCGGTACGCTAAACCCCGCATCCCGCCTCGCGCTGACAGCAGACCATCACCGCACCAGCGGCGAGGCGGCTGTCATGGTGTAGACGTGGCCTAAAAGTCAACTGAAAGCTTTTCACTTTTTACTACGAAACAATAAGCAGCACAAACCAGAACTGTTCTGCAGAGCAGAGTAACCTGGACCTATTCCTTGCGACTGTCTGCTGGTAACAAAGATTATTCGCCTGAAGCCTTTAACAAAGCTCAAAAGTTGGCATAAATACCATCGAATATACTTCTCAGGTTCTTTCCTTCTGAGATACCACGATGTGCACTTGCTATGCAATCAAAAAGAGATGCCAAACAGAGTACATTGGACCATATTTCCACCCCACTGCTGTGAGCACTGCGAGTTCCCGAAGGCTCTGGCACAGTGAGGACAGTGTTTTCCTAAGACAGCGACTGCCTTTCGTTCACCTCTCTGTGTCTGGGAGGGAAGCGCATCCGGATGGGTGCTGGGAAAACAAATACTGCTTATGGCAAAGGGAACCCGAATCTTGGAAATGGTAACATGAATTAAAATTCCAGTATGGGAACTCATAATGAAGACTTAAGTGTATAAATTCTCCCTCATGCTTTAGCGAAGCAGTTTTTCACCCCGTCCTTTTTCAGCTGAGCTCCCTTCACTGCAAATCTCCCTTAGCACTTTTCATTTTGACTGCAATACCAACCATTTTCCCAACACTTTCCCTTCTCTCATGGAGTGGTGGTTTTGTGAAGCTGATAAACATCTGCCTGGAAACCTGGTTGGCACAGCTGAACTCATTTTCAAGTGTGAACATGGGTGTGGAGAAAGCAATTCAAGTTTAACAAGGCATGATGCATGAGGGCATGATAGAGTATCAGCTGTGATTGTGAGCGAAATAAACCCGAGTGGCAGAGAGGACACAGCTCTGCTGCGGCTCCTGGTGTGTGACCTACCTGGACTGAGATCTTCAGCCTCCAGCATGAGAGAGCAGCACGGTAACTCTACGGCTCTGCCGGCCGGCAGCCGACGCTGCCCTGCCTGACATGTTGGTGACATGGCTTAAAAAATCTCAGCTTCTGATTATCGTAAGATTGCTATTTATGGCAGAACAAAACTGCCCCAATGCCCTTACTTACCCTGTTGGATTTCATAGATAGCTTTTCTATGCTCATACTAAGCCTGATGTCTGTTGAATAAAAGCAAGTATGCAGCGGGATTTCCATGGATCCCAGGAAAGATCCATTTCTTTGTTGGGTGACTCGGAAGAGTCAATTCAATCTTTTCGGGGCTCAAAACATCTGATGCCCAGATCTCCGGCAGTTACTTAGCTCCCTTCCCACTTGTGTCTTCCATCACCCCTTCCCTGTGCTACTTACAAAACGAAACCAGTGAAAATCAGAAATACTTGTTTTGCCTCAGTGTTGGGTCTAGACAGGTAATGACAGCTCTCGACTCCATCTGCTAACATTCATTACCGAGCGACAGGAACCGGCCTCAGACCTTCCCCCAGTCTTCCCCACGGCAAAAGCCGTGATCCTGAGGCTCTCCTTGCCTGAAGTGACTGCTGCCCCGTAAGTTTTGGGATCCCAGACTAAGTATGCATAAGTGTAAGTGTGTAATTTTCTTGGGGCTCCCTATTTATTGTCAGAGTGTCTTTTCAACAAGTCCTTATTATTCAGCAGCAGTATAGTGAGTGCTTCCAAGCTGCGCCATGAAATGTAGGATTACCTGCAACTTCCCCTGCTGAAATTTATAGGCATTTTAAAGAAGCTGGGCTGCACACAACACAAAAAACCCCATGCACAAATTGTTGCACAAAATACTGCGGGTCCTATAGCCTACTGGAAACAAGCAGATCTAAAAGTAAAGAAAAACATCTACAGCTGTACCTATATCTATATGCAAAAAGGGTACTATTATTTTTCCTGTGCCTTTTGAAAATGTAATAAAATGCATAAACTGTGCTTTCTATGTATTTTTTTTTCTATAGAAACAGCAGTGATGTTTTCACAGCTTCACACTTCAAATCACTTGACCCCCCGTGCTGTCAAATGGCCATGGTTAGCACCGCAGCATCCTTCCCCAGGGACAGAAGGGACGATCACTATTCTCTCTTCCAGTCAGCGCTGCCTGGCACTGACTTTTTGAGAAGGGTCACGCTCTGAGAATAATTACAGGTCCATATACCATAGAGTTAATACGCAGCCTTGGTCATCAATATACATTTAGTTTTCTTTTCAACCTGTTTGCAGAGGGCCTCTCCCCAAAAAGCACTTTTGCACTCAGAAGGGATCACCGGCTGTCGAAGTCTGTGCTGCACTTCATTTCCACAGTTTGGGTCAGCCGCTCGACCGCTCTTGGCAGTGCTGCTTAACACCTCCGCCCTGGTTTTTGGGTCATGATAGAGGCACAAGATTTAAAAGCTCTTTTTAGAAAGTTTTGTCCAGGCAAAGCTCTCAGGCTCAAGCTAACCTCTTGTTTCTGAGTTACAGCAGGCCTATGTTTTGCATACAGTTACAGAAAACACAGGAATGGAGGAGATAATGCTACAAAGTGGGCCAGTTCCCATAACCCTGTATGCCTTCAAACAGTCATTTACAGTCCTTTTTTTTTTTTTTTCCTGGCCTTATGCTACAAAGCAGAAAGGGGTCAGGGAAGGATCTTTGATTTTGTGAGAGCAGTAAACTAAGGGTGTTTTCTCAGGGTGCAAAGGAACCTTTCCAGCTGACAAACAGGGCGATAACACCAGTTAATATGTTGGCACCGAGACCTTGCTGGCACTGGAAATAAAAGGTGATAATTTCAGTCACTGTGCAAAGTTCACGTGGATACCTTCATCACGTGGGACGTATTACAGCATAACCTCTAGCTGCAGACAGCAGCTATGCCTACCCTGGCTGTGACACGTAGCTCCCAATTAGCACTTAAGGAAAGAGACTTTGCAGGCTGCACACTCACCTCTGCTCAGCCCATCCGGTCCCCGAAGGATTCGGCATTCTTCTATCTGGCCAAACGGAGAAAACATCACCCTGATATCATTCTCATTACACTTCTTCGAAACCATTCCTATGAACAATTTTCTGTCTTCCACAGCTAGAAGATAAAAATAATGAATGAGCAAAGGCCATTTCATCTTTTTCCTGTGATCAATGCTTCATTACCACATCAAACCAAGCTCCAGTCATGTGAGTCTGGCTCTGTAACTGAAGACAAGTCCTAAGGCAAACACTTTATACTTACAACCTCCCTTCCCCCCTTCCTCCCCCACCCCAAATCTCTCCTTTTTCTTCCCCTCTCTCCTTTTTCTAGTGGTGCTTGCTGTTTATATGACATATTAATTGGCTGCCTTAGTCATCCTGCATATGCCTCCCCATCACGGCTTCTAAGAGAAAAGCATCCTCTGTTAGCGAGACTTTTAAAGATATATTTGCATAGATTTTAATCCAGATAAATTCCCTCACCTCCCTCACATATGAAAGAAATCATGGCAGGGTTGAGGGTGAAGAAGAAATTGCACACGTAATGACACGAGCTAATGAAAAATATTCCTGAGAAATGTTTTGAGAGAGCAGCTCCTATCTGAGCTTTCAATTTCAGCCAGCTTAATGCACGGCACTCGAAAGGCAGATGTGTAACAACCGCTCTGGAAAAAGGACGCATTAGATTTTCCTGCTTTTTTTCAGACTGACACAGCCCTCTCCCCTCCAAGCGGACACCAGGCACATTCTAGGGCACCACTTTAACAAGGGAGCGCATAATGCTTTCCCGGCGCCAAACCCTTTAATTTGTAACGATGCTGAGTTTGCAAAAAAAACCATGAAAAAGGGGCTTTGCCTGCATTACTGGTAGAATATTTCCCACCTGCATTGTCACCAAAATCAGCAAAAGCTGGATTGCTGCGGCAGGACGCACGCAGTCCTGGCAATCAAACTCCAATTTACAGGACTAAAGCTCTGGACTCTTGTCAAAAATGAAACAGGTCATCAAACTTAATTCACCCTGGAAAGATTTAAAAATTTTAACGTGTTCTCCCATCTATATTAAAGCAAAAATCTAAGTGCTTATTATCCAGTATGTACAGCAGTGCTTTCTTCTTTCTCTTGAAATGGGATGTAAATCCAATTCCCTGCTAATGAGCAGACTGCCAGAGTTTGCAGGGAAGCAAAGAGAGGAGCAAAGCTTTACTCCAGAGACTTCTGCAGTGCACTTACTTATTTCTATTATTGTGCAAATTATTTTTGTAACGAAGTATTCTCGTTTCTGGGCTTACAAATAAACCCCAAACAAATCTCCCCTTGCTCCCCACCTCTCTCTCCTGTACTAGTAAGAGTTTGTCAAATGGAATAAATTGCAGCTGAGGAAGAAGAAGCTGCGTCTATTTTCACAGGATCTTATTTGTTATACTTCAATACTTCTAAGTGCATTTAATAATTTCAACAATAAAAAGAAGAGGTTCATGTTTATTGATCATGAGAATTGTTTGAAGTAATCTTTTTCCTTCGAATCGCTGACTTTCAGAAGTGTTTGTAGCTTTTATGCAAGCAAGCACCAAGACCACGCATTTTTCAGAATCCAAAGCAGAGACCAGCCCCTACAACCGCAGCTTCTCACTCTACAAGCTTGCAAGAAAACTGGCGTGAATTTAACACCCAGGAGAAGAAGTTTTCCTCTGCAGAGATTCCTCAAGACTCAACATTTTCACTGACACCTTCTACTGACGCTCCCCAGGCAGGTCACCCCTCCAGAAAGGGTTAACAAATGGTGAATGCACATGTGGGACTGCGATTAAGACCTGCAAGTTGGGATTTTTATTTATTTATTTATGTCTTACCATGAAGCTCGACATCCGATTCATAATGTAGGATTGGCCTTGATGCTGCTAATAATTATTTGAAGGACGGTGAAATTAAATTGCCTTGCTCACAGCCACAAGGAGAGCCTGGGTACTCACCTTTGCTAGTGACAGGAGGACTGTAACTCGGCTGCTCAGCGTTCCTACACTGCCTTGGCTGATCTCTTTGAGTGGAACCCCGGGCAGCCTGTCCCCTTGTCACCAGCCACAGGCTGCGGCCAGGGTGCAGGGAAGGGAGTGAGGCCAGGGACCCAGCTGGGCTGCCAGGTACGGACCTCTCCGTGCCACAAACCGAGGTCAGGCTGGGGGAGGCCTTGGTGCCGAGCACAGGTCCAAGCACTGCCTTCTGCTCTGTGCTATGAACCTCTGAACATCTGCCTGCGTGGCAGGTAGTGCCAGCCAGCTTAAATTTGCGTTGACTTTAGGTTTGAAATACAGTGCAGGTCTACCCTAAGGGTGACTAGATCCCAACCCTCTCTTAAAGACAGCCGCTGGCTGAGTTGGACAAATGCTTGCCACCCACCCCCCAAAGGAGGTCCCTTGGGTCCTGCTTAGGTGCAAGGACAAAGACTCAAACCAAAGAGGTTCACATGGACATTCAAAAGAAATGAGATGCAAAAGGGAAGGCTTTGTTTTAATTTTCCAAGAGTAGCAGATGACGAACTCCCCACCGGCCTCCTTCAGATTCACTAGTAAACCTATAAATATGCCATTTAACTAACATGATTTGCAGGTTTACAGCTTGAGGGTGATTTTATAGTAAATTAAACATCCAGCTCCCGTGTACTGTACATCTTAAAAATGCAGATTTCATGAAGAATGCTCAGAGTACAGAAAACATATTGATATGATGGCGTGCTCTGCATTCCGCGCTGTTAGTCAGCGCTGAGCAGTCCTCAAGCCTAAGAAAATTGCTATTCTCTTTTTGGCTAGGGGCCCAGCATAAAAAAACATTTAAAGGGACAACTGTTAGGATCAAAACAACATGTTTTCACTCCATCTGATAGAACATCTGATATTATTAGGCTGAAAAGAGTTTTTCGCTGGATATTCTCATGCAGAGGAAGGAATGCTTTCTCTCCTCTGTAAGACTGGCTATCTGGCTTTGTTTCTGCATTTTTGGTCAGCCACATCTCTCCTTTCTTTCTAAAACGAATCCTTACCTGCCATGCAGGCATGGTTTGAGAATCAAGTAGACAACAGACTGCAAGAAGTACGGGTCAAATGTACTTTGAGATTAGCAAACCTCCCCTTTGCTCAGCCAAGGCTGTCGATTTGCCTCTGTGTGTTGGGTTGCTCCCACGGACTGTAAAATGAGGAGCCCAACGTGAAACACACACGACCCAACAAAGTGTGGAGACCAGGACAGGCCCTGCCTGCTGCTGTTTGGAGAAAGGATGGCAGTTAGATGAGTCCAGATCTCGTCTGACTTTAGTCATCTACAGTTTAGATGTCGAGTCTTAGTCTCAGCTAAAATGTTCTCGACTGGCTGTTGTCAATGCCAAGAGATCAGCTCCTCCAAAGAGCAGCTGGTCTCGCCTCCCCCAGCAAGACGGGATGGCCTGTTTTACGGGAGCCTCTCCCCCGCTACTGATGATAGATAGGGCTGTTATCTCCTAGCCAACTCCCCAAACTTGCTCATCACTATAACACAAGGATGTCCTGAGCTCCAGCTGCAGGGACAGGAGGAATAAGTGAGCTCTGAGGGACTGAACAAAGCTTGGGAGCTGAGAGTGCTCTGGGCAATGAGAACAGGCAAAGGAGAAGGCTGGGGGAAAGATAACAGGGCACAAGGGTCAGCACTTGTGTGCACATCTCATAAGCATTTCACTGCTGCTCGATAATTCTCTCTCCCACACTAGGGGTAGGCTTCAATAATTCAAAATCCAGAAAATTAATGAAATGTTTTTAGCGAGCATTTGGTATCATTATTTCTGAACCTTGCTTGTAGGCTTAGCTGTACCTTCTGGCTGTTTGGCACCACTCTGGGGACATGAAGTAGATACAACCATTCGCAAGCACACAGTAGGATGGGGTGGCTGAGTAACCCTCATTGACGGAGCAGAAGCAGCCAGAAGGTCACAGTGAACAAGGCCTGCAGTTCTAGTTACATGAAGGAAGGTGTGAAACAGCACAGCATCTTGATTAAATAATTAGCGGATTCACCTCTAATCCACCCAAACACATCACAAACACAAGTCCACTATGTTAGTGCAACACACCCAGTGCTAAGCCTGCTGGATTTGGGGTGGGAATCTTCTGACCGAATGCAGGAACCCCGTGTGACGAAATGGAGAGATCTGTTTTCAGATGAGAAGTGTTGTTCTCATAACTCCAAGACTAGCTCTGAAATCACCAGCACGAGTGTCTAGGTAGTGTGTTTGACGCCAGAGAGCTACGCTAACCACCAAAAGTTCGCCGAGATGAAGTCTGCCTCTGCTGGGGGGGGGGTTTCTTCCACACTGGACCCTCCTGCCTTCTGACAGCCCTAAATCCAACTTGCAGAATAAATCCCTGAAGGGTCTAATTTTTTAGCTTTACTTAATTTGCTTCAGTAATGAGCATTTCTTGCAGGCTGTATTTGATTGCTTGTGCTAACCCAGGAGAATAAAGGAGTAGAGATTGTTTTCTGTACGCTACAAAAGAATTAAACCCTGTAATAATCACGGGAAATCTCCCTGAAGATTCAACAAACTTTCATTTTCACTCTTCTAAACCCCAAAAATTCTGTCCTGAAAAATCACAGTTATATCCCTTTACTATACATTTTTGAGGACTCCAGTCAGAGTGCTTTCTCCAGCCAGAAGCTGCCCTCTCTTTCGAGCAAATAAAGAAATATTTAATTATAGATAATTCATTATTTATTAATTTTTTTCATCCAGAAGGGAAGCGAGGAAAACAGATTTTTATCCTGTGAAAAAGCCTTGCATACAATCTGTCAAAGTCACACCTGGATCTGGAGCTGCCTACATTAATTATCAACTTTTCTACGTGTTAGTGCTAACATATGGCATTTAATTACTCCCTCCAAATCGGCAAAGTTGTGCCACTTAGAAATTCAAAAATATTTCTTCAAGTTTCTGCTAATAAAATAAATAAATAAATAAATAATAGCTCAGCTGATTTTTTATTTAAATAGAAAATTTTGTCATTTTCCCCGAAGTGGTGACGCTTCGATCCATTTAAGAGCACACTGTCCTCAGGATACGTGCCCGAAAGTATTGATTGTATTCAAATCCTGACCCAAGAAACGTTTAAGTATTTGCTGAATTGTAGCACGTTAATGGCCACAGACAACTTGGGAGTCAAGCACGTGTTTACGAGCTTTTCGGCATTAGAGAGCAGGACCCCTCTTTGTCTGAAAAAGCGAAAATATCCATAAATGGACAAACACTGTGAGTGATCAACAGTTGAGATGAAACTAGCAATGGTGGAATCCTCAAAGTCTTGAAACCATGCTTTTCTGGTTAATTCTTAACCAAAGCTTTGTAGATAGGTTAAAATAACCACCCATCAATACAGAGGTGGTCAGACTAGACCTAACGGGTGATCAGAATAGGACACACTACAAAATTCATCATCTGAAAATCTTTCAGGCGTGTTACATTTCTCGACAATAAAAACCTTTTCAGAATCCTCCCAGGCAGACAGATTAACTAAATCGAAAGCCACGTCTTTCCCCGCAACTCTAGCTGCTAAAACCCTGGTGGAAGAGATTAAGCTTTGCTTCCTCTGCACGAGCAGAGAGATGACTCAGATACACGAGCTATTGTACGCAGGGAAGGAATGGAGATGATGGCATAGATCTATCAGCCGCCCAGTTCCCACCCAGAAGAAAACAGATCTCCAGGTTGCTAACAAAGTCCTAGTCCCACAGAAGTGCCCAGGCACTTAGTCAAATGTGTGCAGGAGGTGCCTCTTCCACACCCATCTCCCAGTTTCCACGAGGCGTGCTCAGCCTCTTGTGTTAAGGGACAGGTTTCTGAAGTGATGCATACATCGAAAGACAGGAACAGTGATGGAGCAGGAGGAGCATTTCATCCTGGTACTCCTGTGCTTGGGTGCTCATTCAAACGTTTTTGCAAGGGACTCAAGATGGGGAGTGGACGTCTTACCACACAG